>Ga0268283_1000010_pt1 | contig 229479 bp, 194 predicted proteins | sample saktaG_13_FD_190140 | JGI IMG/M metagenome (GOLD analysis project Ga0268283, IMG submission 190140) | Saline water microbial communities from Sakinaw Lake, British Columbia, Canada - sak_2013_06_06_36m | ecosystem: Environmental > Aquatic > Non-marine Saline and Alkaline > Saline ...
GAAACCCGGGCCTGCGGCAAGGGGGTATCGGATATTTCACTGATGAGCGGCGGATTGGACCAGTGGGATCCGGCCGGCGGCGGACTGGCGTTTCAGGAGCATTTCGTGTCGGTGAAAAAGAGACAGCTATGAGAATGGATATTAATTGTGATATGGGAGAGAGTTTTGGAAGCTACCGGATTGGTGATGACAACAAGATCATTGCCTTTATTACATCTGCCAATATCGCCTGCGGATATCATGCCGGAGATCCGAAAGTGATGGCTGAAACCGTTGACCTTGCCAAGCAGCATCACGTTTCCATTGGCGCCCATCCGGGATATCCGGATTTGATGGGATATGGCAGGCGGAATATGGAAACATTTCCGGGAGAAATATCAAATTATATATTGTATCAAATCGGAGCGCTTTCGGCATTTGTCCGGGCAGCCGGCATCAAGCTGCAGCATGTCAAGCCGCACGGGGCCCTTTACAACCAGGCAGCCAAGGATGAGCGCACTGCACAGGAAGTGATCCATGCCGTTAAAGCATACGATCCGGAGTTGATATTGTTTGTGCTGGCAGGGTCGCTTTGTGAAGAAATGGCTTTTGCAGCCGGGCTTAACGTGGCACGTGAAGCTTTTCCGGATCGCGCATATCTGAGCAGCGGGCAGCTTGCTCCCCGGTCCATGCCGGGGGCTGTCCTGGATGATCCGGACAGGGTCAGGGATCGTGTTGTCAAGCTGGCAACAACAGGCATGCTGACCAGCATTGAGGGAAAAGAAATAAGTTTTAAGGCGGATACCCTGTGTATTCATGGGGATACGCCCGGCGCATGGAAACTGGCAGCCGGAATTCGCAGCGCCCTGGAAGAAAACGGGATTCAAATATTTCCGGTCGGCAATCGTTAGGGGGTAAGGCGTGAGAGCCAAACCATTTCACGCTCTCACGATTTCACACTCTCACGCCAATGCATCAGATGTTTCGAGAGCGAATTATCAGCATGGGCCGGTCGATTTGTTGCAGCACACCGGATGCCACGCTGCCATAAAACACCCGTGACATGCCGCTTCTGCCATGGCTGGCCATTGCGATCAGGTCGGCATTCTCCCGCTGAGCAACGGAAATGATGGTTTCCACCACTGGCCCCTGTTCCACACATTTTCGGACATCAATTCCTTTTTCCCTGAATTCTCCCTGGCGTTCAGACAGATAAGTGTTGATTTCCTCATATCTGCGGTTGAAGTCTTTCAGGCTTTCCTTGACCGTGTCCGTCAGTGCGCTGGAAACGTAAGTGGATGGAGTTGCGATTTGCAGCGGCTCCGTTACCTGGAGAAAAATCACTTTTGCCTTGAATTGGATGGCCAGAAATTCAACATGGGGAAGAATATGTTCGGCTCTGGCTGATCCGTCCAATGGAACCAGTATGGTTTGATACATATATGCATAACTCCTTTGCGTCAATACTGAAGAACTATAAGTTTCGAGACCGAATAATCAATATGGGCCGATCGATTTTTTGCATGATACCGGCTGCCACACTGCCATAAAATACCCGTGACACGCCGCTCCTGCCATGACTGGCGATGGCAATCAGGTCCGCATTTTCTCTCTGGGCAACAGCGATGATGGAGTCCACTATAGCGCCCTGTTCGACAAGAATTTTGGACTCAATTCCTTTTTTTTGAAAAACCTCCTGAATGCCGGCCAGATAAGTGCTGATTTCTTCCTTCTTTCGTTTAAAATCTGTCACATATTCATGGATGATATCCGTCTGAATAGTGGTTTCATAAAGTGAAGGATTAACAAATTGAAGCGGCGGCTCCACAACCTGAAGAAAAAACACTTTCGACTTGAATTGCATGGCCAGGGTTTCAACATGAGGAAGAATGCTCTCGGCTCTGGGGGAGCCGTCCAAGGGTACCAATAGTGTTTGATACATAGAATACCTCCTTCGGATCGTTCAGAGTGTGTTATCATTTCAGGCCAGAATAGAGTTCCTGGCCTGAAATGATAACGAGTTTTAATACATGTCTTCGTCCATGTCATCCATACCGGCGCCGGGAGCCGTTTTGGAGGCTTTTTTAGGCTTTTCGGTAATCATGGCCTCGGTGGTCAGCATCATGCCGGCAACGGAAGCGGCATTCTGAAGGGCGAATCGAACCACTTTGGTTGGGTCGATCACACCGGTGGCGATCAGGTTTTCATAAACCGATGTGGCGGCATTGAACCCAAAGTCATTTTTTCCTTCCATGACTTTGCTGAGAACCACGGATCCTTCAAACCCGGCGTTTTCAGCAATCTGACGCAGCGGCTCTTCCAGTGCGCGTTTAAGGATCGCAATGCCATGTTTCTGTTCTCCCTTGACCTCCAGTTTATCCAGGGCTTTGATGCAGCGAACCAGCGCAACGCCGCCGCCAGGAACAACGCCTTCTTCGACAGCCGCGCGGGTGGCGTTCAGAGCGTCTTCCACACGGGCTTTCTTTTCTTTCATCTCTGTTTCCGTGGCCGCGCCGATGCGGATAACCGCAACGCCGCCAATCAATTTGGCCAGACGTTCCTGGAGTTTTTCCCGGTCGTAATCGGAAGTGGTTTCTTCAATTTGGGCGCGGATCTGACGAACTCTGCCTTCCATTTCCTTTCGGTCGCCACCGCCGTCAATGATGGTGGTGTTGTCTTTGTCGATTTTGACGCTTTTGCATTTTCCCAGGTCTTTTAAAGTCACGTTTTCAAGCTTCATTCCCATATCTTCGGAAACCATGCGGGTACCCGTAAGAATGGCGATGTCTTCCAGCAGGGCTTTACGGCGGTCTCCGAATCCGGGAGCCTTCACGGCCGCAACCTGAAGCGTGCCGCGAAGCTTGTTTAATACCAGGGCTGCAAGGGCTTCGCCTTCAACATCTTCCGCAATGATCAGAAGGTTTCTTCGGGATCGGGCGGTTTCTTCCAGCAGCGGTACCATATCTTTCAGGCTGCTGATCTTTTTTTCATGAATCAGAATCAGCGGTTCATCCAGAACCACTTCCATTCTTTCACGGTTGGTTGCAAAGTGGGCGGAAATATATCCGCGGTCAAACTGCATACCTTCGACCACATCCAGCGTGGTTTCCATGCCTTTGGCTTCTTCAACGGTAATCACCCCTTCCTTGCCCACTTTTTCCATGGCTTCGGAAATGATATTGCCCACCATCTCATCATTGTTGGCTGAAATGGAGCCGACCTGGGTGATTTCCAGTTTGTTCTTGGTGGGTTTGGAGATGGCTTTCAATTCCGCCACGACGGCCGCAACCCCTTTTTCAATGCCGCGTTTGATGGCCATGGGGTTTGCACCGGCTGCCACCAGTTTCTGGCCCTCATTGTAAATAGCCTGCGCCAGAACCGTTGCGGTAGTGGTGCCGTCTCCTGCAATGTCGCTGGTCTTGCTGGCAACCACCTTCACCATCTGAGCGCCCATATTCTCGTATTTATCCGGCAGATCGATTTCCTTGGCCACTGTCACGCCGTCCTTGGTAACTGTCGGGGAACCAAAGGTTTTTGCCAGCACAACATTTCTTCCTTTGGGTCCAAGTGTCACTTTGACAGCATCAGCCAGTGCATTAACGCCTTTTAACATATGCTCTCTTGCTTCAGAGCCGTAACAAATCATTTTTGCGGGCATGGGTAATCCTCCAGTTGTGTTAATTATTCAAATATTGCCAGTATATCGCTTTCATAAAAAAGTGCTCAACACCGTTGATCCGAATTTCGGTTCCGGCGTATTTAGAAAAATACGGGGTTGTTCAAAGATCTGTATCTATTCGATAATAAAAAACATATTACATTAATATTAGATAGTTATGGTTATATTTATCGTATTACCCTTAGAAATTAATCATTTTGCCCCAACTGTCAAGACAGGCAGACGGAAATCATCCCTTCAGTCTTCAGTCTGTATTACGCTTCCCTGAGGGCTGCGATGATGTTCATTCTGGATGCCCGAAAAGCCGGAAGCACACCGCCGGCAAAGCCCATAATCAGTGAAAACGACAGGGATTTGATCACGATGCCGGCAGTCAGGGCAAAGCTGAAGGCAAGCTCGGAAAAGGTTTGAAAATTGGTGGTGGATACGGTGAGTAACTGTAGAAAAGAAGCGAAAAATAGTCCGGTGCATCCGCCAATAGCACCAAGAAGCAGAGATTCCAGCAGGAATGCCGTTAAAATGGCGCTTTGTCGAAACCCCAGTGCGCGAAGGGTTCCGATTTCCCCGGTACGCGTGGCGACCGCCGCATACATGGTAATCATGGCCCCAACCACGGCGCCGATGGAAAATACAAGGGTGAGTGACAGGCCCAGAATCCTTAAAAAAGTGGCCATGGCTTCAGACTGTTCTTTATAGTAAACGGTTTCGCGTTTGGCTTCCAGGGTCAGCCTCGGATCGTTCTGAATCCGGGATTGGACTGCTTCGAATTCGCCCGCATTTCTCAAATTGAACAAAATGGAAGAATACACGGGTCTTCGAAAGGCAGGCATCAACTGGTTGACGTCTCCCCAGATTTCAGAGCTGTAGCCGGTTGATCCGGCATCAAATATGCCGACAACCCGCCAGGATCGCATGGCGAAAACCAAAGCTTCTCCCAGCCCCGCGCCCTTGAACCCTTTTGCAATGCTTTTTCCAACCATGATTTCAGAAGAACCCGGCTGGGGCAATCGGCCGGCGAGAATATGAACCTGGGGTCTTAAAGACAGCGAGGTTTCCGAAACCCCACGAATCACCACATTGGACCGGCTGGAGGATTCCTGCTTTTCCATGGTGATCAGTACAACCATTTCTTTGGCAATCATCTGTTTGCCGTCCTGCCCCATACTGATCTCCTGCTGGGTTTCAACAACGGAAGCCTGAAGCCGGTCGATGCCGCTCTGGACTTCAGAGCCCGATGATTTCCGGATAACCACGACGTTGCTGTAAGAGCCGGTATCAACCAGGGTTTTCTGAAGCCCTTCGGCCAGCATGATGATGGCCGCAAACACAAACACCACTAGTGCCATGCCAAGTGCTGTCAGGGCTGTGGTCAGCCTCCGGGTAAGCAGGTTTCTGAGGCTGTAGAAAAACAGCAGGTTCATTTATCCAATCCTTCCCAGGCCTTCTGCGATGCGGACCTGCACAACCCGCCAGATCGGGATGACGGCGGCTACGATTCCGACAATGGCCGCCGCCGCCATATCCATCAAAATGGTTTTCGCAGAAACATGAAATACCGGAAAAAACTGGCCAACCGCCTGACCGAAAGCTCCGGCTGCGGGAAAGGTGACGCCGATGCCCAGCAGACCGCCGATGGATGTCAGAGTAAGGGATTCTCCGAGAATGAGACCGGAAAGGTATCCTCTGCCAAATCCAAGGGTCTTGAATACGGCGTATTCGCCCATGCGCTCGCGCACCGACATGGCCATGGTATTGGCCACAACCGCCATGATAATGACTATAATAACATAAGAGACGAGTTGAATGACCGTGATAATGGCCTCGCTCATGGAAACAAAACTCATCTGAAAGGCTTTTTCGGTTTCGGTAAGGGTTTCCGCATAAGAATTCTTGAAGAGTCCGTCCACGGCTTCAGCGGTTGCGGCAGCCTGATCCGGCCGTTTCAGGCCAATCATGTAAAACCCCACCTGATCCGCCCTGCGGGCGGAGATTTTCTTGATGGTTTCGTTCAGATAATCCCAGTGGAAAAAAAACTGGTTTTCGTCGATCGTTTTGTCTTTTCCCTGGTAAATGCCTCGAAGAACAAAGTCCCAGTTACCCGGAAAAATGGTTCCCCTCAGGCTGATGATGTCCCCGACGTTCCAGCCGAAGCGTCTGGCCAGTTTTTGACCCGCCACGCAGGCTTTTCTCTCCCGAAAGAACGCGGCGGTTTCATCGTCCGTCAAAAGATATTCCGAATAAAGATCAAAATAGGTTCTGGGTTCAACGGCAAAGTTGGCAAAAAAGTTTTTTTCATCGATATAAACGCCCCCGAACCAGTTTCCGTAGGAAACAACGCCGACGCCGTCCACGCTGCGGATTTTTTCCTTGTAGGAAATGGGCAGGGGAAAGATCAGGGAAATGGCGTTTCGCGTAACCAGACGGCTGGCGGACGAGGATTCCACGCCGGAATACCAGGCGCTGATGACGGTTCGCAGCAGGCCAAAAGCCAGAATGGCCACTGCAATGCCTCCAATGGTCAGCAGAGTCCTCAGGCGATGTCTAAAGGCATTCCGGAACAGCAATTTGAGGAGCATCGGTTAAAACGCCTTTTTCCAGATATTTCAAGGTATGGGCCTTTCGGGCTGCTCGGGGGTCATGCGTGACCATGACAATGGTTTTTCCCAGTTCGCTGCAGAGCTGATCCATGAGCCGCAGCACCTCTTCGGCGGAGTGTCTGTCCAGGTCTCCCGTGGGTTCATCCGCAACCAGAATGGTGGGGTCCGTGACCACCGCCCGGGCAATGGCTACCCGCTGCTGCTGTCCGCCGGACAGTTGACGGGGATAGTGATCCACTCGGTCCTGGAGGTTGACCAGTGAAAGGGCTGTGGCCACATGCGCTTTTCGCGCTTTTTTTGAAAGGCCTGTCAGCATCAGGGGAAGTTCGACGTTTTCAAATGCGGTCAGCACGGGAATCAGATTGTAAAATTGAAAAATAAATCCCACGTGGCCGGCTCGCCAGGTTGCCAGTTCAATTTCCGAAAGGCCGGTGATCTCCTCACCACCGACCCGGATGCTTCCGGAATCGACCTGATCCAATCCGGCAATGAGATTGAGCAGGGTGCTTTTCCCTGATCCGGATGGACCCATCAAGGCCAGAAATTCCCCTTCTTCGATTTTAAGAAAAAGATGTTCCAGTACGGGTATGGACTGGTTGCCCCGGCGATAGGACTTGACCAGATCGGTGATTTCGATAACAGCCATGTGTTTACTGGGCAAGCTTGACCCTTGCCCCTTCGGTTATGGCTTCGGCCGGTGCGGTCACAACCTTATCGCCGATGCTCAGACCGGACAATATTTCACTCATGCCGTTCATCTGCCTGCCCGGAACCACCCGGGTTTCAACCGCTCTGTCGCCGGAAATCCGGAACACGACCGCCTGATTGTTTCGATGAACGATGACCGAAGTGGGGACAGCCGTCATCGGCTGCATTTCTGCTTCCGTGATCTCCCGGAGTAAAAATGCCACCTTTGCACTCATTTCCGGAAGGACTTTGGGGCTTAATACATTAAATGCGACTTTTACCATGACCGATGCCTTGGTGCGGTCCGCCGTGGGAACAATCATGTGAACCTTTCCGGGAAAGCGTTCGGCGGGCAGGGCATCCAGATAAATTTCACAGGGCTGATCCTTGAAGACTTTTTCGATATTGGATTCGGAGACATCCACAACAACTTTGAGAGAATCCATATCCGCCACGTCCACAACCGCCGCTTTGGCATTGGCGGCCGCTCCCAGCGGGGTAACAATATCACCGATGTCGGCATTCTTGGTCAGCACAACGGCGTCAAAAGGCGCCCGAAGGTTGGCATAATCCAGGGTGACTTCAGCTCCCTTGAGTGCGGCCTGGCTGTTTGATACTGCAGCCTGATTTGCCTGAGCCGCAGCCCTGGCCCGTTTGTATCGGGCATCCGCTGAATCAAATTCAGCCTTGGCGATATAACCGGCAGAAACGAGTTCCTTGTTGCGGTTATAGGACAATGTCGCATCAGCGAGTTCTGCATGGGACTGTTCCAGAAGGAATTGAGCGGTTTTTAAGCCTGCCAGCGCCTGATCTTTTGCTGCCAGGGCGTCTTCATTTTCAAGCCGGGCGATAATATCGCCTTTTTTAATCCGGCTTCCTTCCTCTACCGCCAGATACATCAGTCTGCCGGTGATTTTGGTTGCTACCGCAGCTTTTCGCTGAGCCACCACATACCCGCTGGCATTCAGAATGGTAAAGGTTTGTGAAGGGTAAATCTTCTGTACGCTGACGGTCTGAACCTGGGCGGCAGGAGTCAGGACGCCTTTTTTATAAAGATATCCCGTGACAATGAAAAGCCCCACCAGTAAAACAAGTAGGATATAGCGCTTTTGTTTGAAAGATCGGTTCGGGGTTCCGGACTTGTCTATGCGTAACTGTGATAGATCGTTTTCAGTCATGGCTGGTTCCGTACCGGGCCAGCGGGTCCGGCATTATTTTTGCGTTTTGTGGCAATGTGTGTGGCCATGTGTTGGTTGAAATTTTTATTATAGCATGGTTGAATGGAGTTGGAACAGAAAAAATAATCTCCATTATTTTTCTTGTCATGCCGCCAATTTATTTATATGAAAGAAGACGGAAGTCGGAATGATGTTATTTTTACGGCAAAAATTCAGGCAAGGATGCGAAACATGGACAGTCCCGATCGATCGTTTGACAAGTTCATACAGGAGCTTGTAGATAAATGGGGGAATACGCCGGATGCGGATCGAAATCGCGACGCTTCCCGCATCACGGTGGTTACGGTTTCGTCGGAACCCGGCAGCGGCGGTCAGGTGATTGCCCGAAGCATTGCCGAACGAATGGGATACGATTTGTTCCAGCGGGACATTATCCGGGAGATCGCTGATCGGGCCGATATCGGTGTGTCGGTGATCGAATCCATTGAAAAAGAGCGTCTTTCAGGGATTGAGGATTTTATTGCAACCCTTGTCAGCCGGCGTTATCTGTGGCCGGAAATGTATCTGGAACAGCTCATGAAAGTCATCAGCGTCATCGGCAAACACGGAATGGCGGTGATTGCCGGGCGGGGCGCCAATTTTATCCTTCCCCCGGATGAAAGACTCAGCATTCGGGTGGTGGCGCCCATGGACTTGCGCATTTTAAACATTTCCAGGCTGCTGAGCATTTCCGAAGAAGAAGCCAGAAAATGGGTGATCATGAAAGAAGCCAAACGCAAGGCCTTTATTCGAAAATCCTTTAATGCGGATATTGCGGATCCCATCAATTATGATCTGACGTTCAACACCGAATTCATCCGCTACGAAGCAGCAGTGGAAGCTGTCCGGCAAATACTGGAAGGCGACGGCAAGTCCGGGTGATCGCTTCCTCCCAGTATCCGGTATCCTGCCTGCTGAATTTCTTCAAACACTTCTGAAATGTGGGGGGTTCCCCGGGTTTCAAGTTCCAGAGAGACGCTGGTGACAAAAAGCGGTAAATTCATGACGTTCCGGTCATGAAAAATATGCAGCACATTGGCTTTGTGGCGGGCGACCAGTGTCAGGAGCCTTGCCAGTGATCCCGGTGTATCATCCAGTTGAACCTGAATCCGCATGATGCGTCCGTTTTTTAAAAGCCCTTGATGGAGAATTCTTCCCAGAAGCGGGCTGTCCACGTTGCCGCCGCTGATCACCAGAACCAGTTTGCCGCCCTTGGGTGCTGAAACCGCTCCGTTCAGAAGTGCGGCAAGGGGAACGGCTCCGGCGCCCTCGGCCAGTATTTTTTTCCGCTCCAGAAGCATCAGAATGGCGGCTGCAATGCTGGCCTCATCCACCAGGGCGACGCGATTCACGCAGGATCGAAGGACATCCAATGTCAGTTCTCCGATCTGTCGGACGCTGATTCCATCGGCAATGGACGGTTGAGCACGCACGGTTTTGACATGGCCGCGGTGAAGGGCTTCCGTGGCGGACGGACAGGCGCCGGCCTGTACCCCGATCACCTGGACGTCTGAAGACATCGCTTTTGCAGCCATCGCAATTCCGGATATGAGTCCACCCCCGCCGATGGGCGCCAGGATCATCCGCGTATCCGGGAGATCCTCCAGAATTTCAAGCCCCAGCGTCCCCTGACCCGTAATGATATCGATATCATCAAAGGGATGGATAAAGGTTTTGCCCTGAGTTGCGATCTCTTTGGCTTTTTCAAGGCTTTCGCCGATGCTTTTGCCCCATAGAATCACCTGGCCGCCGTAATTGCAGGTGGCTTCCTGCTTGGAAATGGAAGCCCACTCCGGCATGACGATGGTTGCCGAAAGCCCGGCCCGGAATGCCGCCAGCGCAACCCCCTGGGCATGATTGCCGGCAGAGGCCGTGACCACGCCTCCGGATTGGATCTCGTTTCTCCTGTAAAAGATTTTGTATGCCGCCCCGCGGATCTTGAAAGACCCGGTTTTTTGAAGGTTCTCCAGTTTCAGATAGATGTCGCTGTCGAACATCTGACTGAGCGTGGGGGAGTGCACCAGTGGGGTATGAATGATATGGGGGTGAATCAGGCCGGCTGCCTGACGGAACCGAGTCAGGGAAATGGCGGGAAAAAGGTCAGATTTCATGGAGAATCCTTAATTGCTGTTATATTTCAGGAAGTTCTATCATATCGTTAAAATCATTGCAAGATGAGCATAATTTATTTAAAATAACTGGTTCTGATGAATAAACATGATGAATTCGTAAAAAGTCAAATTCATCATGTTTCATGTGATAAAAAATAAATTTTTGATATTATTATCAATCATAATATTAATTACTTGGAACCTGTAAATTAAATCTGTATGAAAGCTTTTTTTGCGGATTTTTTTCGAGTTCATTAATGTTCAGGTTTGAGATATTCCTGATGGTCTGTTGTGGTTAATATTCAATTGGAAAACCCTATGAAACCCGTTGTAGCGATTGTTGGCCGGCCCAATGTCGGAAAATCCACGTTTTTTAACCGCATCACCCGGACCCAAAACGCCCTGGTGGATAATTTGCCCGGCGTCACCCGGGATCGTCATTATGGCGATGCCGTCTGGGAAGAGGCGGCATTTTCGGTTGTGGATACCGGCGGTTTTTTAACCAGCGATGGAGATGAATTCTCGCCTCTGGTTCGCGGTCAGGTCATGCAGGCCATTCAGGATGCCACGATCATCGTCATGGTTCTGGATGGAAAGTCCGGTGTTTCCCCGTATGACCGGGACATTATTGAACTCCTGCGTGATGCTTCTCAACCGGTATTTTATGTGGTGAATAAAATAGACGGGTTGGAGCGCGAGGTGAATCTTTTTGAGTTTTATTCCCTGGGAGTCAAGCAATTGTATCCGGTTTCAGCCGAACACAATTACGGGGTTCCGGATTTCCTGGATGTGTTGATTCGGGCTTTTCCCGCGGATACTGAGGATCGTTCCGGTCAGCTCTCCGATGAAGTCATTAAAATAGCGGTTGTCGGAAGGCCGAATGTGGGTAAATCTTCCCTGATCAACCGTCTTTTGGGAGAAGACCGGCTGGTTGTGAGCGATATTCCCGGAACCACGCGAGATGCCATCGACACCCTGTGCCGTCGCGGCGACAAATCCTACCTGCTGATCGATACGGCCGGGATCCGCCGCAAATCCAAGGTGGATGAAAAAATTGAAAAATTTTCCATTATCAAATCCCTGAAAAGCATGGACAGATGTGATGTCGCCCTGATCGTTCTGGATGTTGAAGAAGGCATCACCGAGCAGGACATCCATGTGGCCGGGTATGCTTTTGAAAGAGGATGCGGCTGCATCTTCCTTCTCAATAAGTGGGACCGGGTTGAAAAAGGCAAACAAACCCTGAAACGCTATCTGGATGATCTAAGGTATAAAGCCAAATTCCTGAATTTTGCTCCGGCCATTACCATTTCAGCGCTCACAGGTCTGAGGGTGGCGTCAATCTTTGGTCAGGTGGACGATGTCTATGGTCAGTACGCCACCCGGATCGGCACGGGCCAGCTCAACAAACTCTTTGAGCAGGCGACAGGGGATAAGGAGCCTTCGATATACAAGGGGAAACGCTTGAAATTCTATTATGCGGCTCAGGTTTCCGTGAAACCTCCGACATTTGTGGCCTTTGTCAATGTTCCTGAAGGGATTCACTTTTCCTACGAGCGTTACCTGATCAACCAGATACGCGGGGCGTTCGGGCTGAAAAACACCCCGATCCGCATGATGTTCCGGGAACGCAGCAGCAGAAATCCTTAAGCGATGAGAGCAGATATCTTCGATCATCAGGCGCAGAAGGCAGCCGATGTTTCCCGCCCCCTTGCCGAACGCATGCGTCCCAGAACCCTGGATGAATTCTTCGGGCAGCAGGATGCGGTGGGTGAAGGGACCCTTCTTCGGCATGCCATTAGCGGCGACAGGATATTTTCCATGATCCTCTGGGGGCCTCCGGGATGCGGCAAGACCACACTGGCCCGAATCGTGGCACGGGAAACCCGCTGCCATTTCGTCCATTTTTCCGCGGTGCTGTCCGGAGTCAAGGACATTCGGGCCGTGATCGAGATCGCAACCGATCAGCAGCGGCTGTACCGGAAAAAAACCATTCTGTTCGTGGATGAAATTCACCGGTTCAACAAATCCCAGCAGGACGCCTTTTTGCCTCATGTGGAAAGCGGTCTGATCACCCTGATCGGCGCGACAACTGAAAATCCGTCTTTTGAGGTGATACCGGCATTGATGTCCCGCTGCCGGGTCGTTGTTTTAAAGATGCTGGCTTCGGAAGCCCTTGAAGCTATTATTCTAAATGCACTGAACGATACCGAAAGGGGCCTGGGCAAAACCGGACTGAAGATAACGCCGGATGCCGTATCCTGCCTGGTCCGCATGGCCGACGGGGATGCCCGCAATGTTTTGAACAGCCTTGAAGTAGCGGCGTCCCTGCTGACATCTGATCTGCCGGCATCTGTAACAGATTCGTCAGGCGCCATAGCTCAAAGGGAAATAACGATTCGCGATATTGAAACGGCTGTCCAGAAAAAAGCCCTTCTCTACGATAAATCCGGCGAAGAACATTATAACCTGATTTCCGCGTTTCACAAAAGCATGCGTGGAAGCGACCCGGATGCGGCCCTTTACTGGCTGGAGCGGATGATAGCCTCCGGAGAAGATCCGATTTATGTGTCCCGGCGCATGGTCCGGTTTGCCTCGGAAGACATCGGAAACGCCGATCCGTACGCGTTGGATATCACGCTCCGGGCCACGGAGGCGTTTCGCATGCTGGGGCATCCCGAAGGGGAACTGGCCCTGGCTCAGGCCGTGGTTTACCTGGCTACGGCGCCAAAAAGCAATAGCGTTTACGTGGCGATGGGAAAGGTAAAGAAGGCGATAGGGGATACCGGGGCGCTTCCGGTTCCGTTTCATATCCGAAACGCACCGACCCGTCTCATGAAGGATCTGGGATATGGCGATGGATATCAGTATGCCCATGATTACCAGGATGCGTTCGTTGCCCAGAATTACCTGCCGGAGCCGCTTCAGAGCAAGCGGTTTTACCTGCCTTCGAACAGGGGGTATGAAAAAACCATTCAGCAGCGGATGGAATACTGGCGGAAACAGAAGGCGGAAGGAAGTAGGCCGAAGGAATAAGGCAGAAGACTGGCGTTATAGGAAATTGATGAAATGATAAGAAAAGCCTCGTTAAAGGACATCAAGGCCATCCACGGCCTGCTGCAGTATTATGGCACCAAGGGAGATCTGCTCCCCAGGCCGCTAACCGAACTGTATGACCATTTAAGGGATTTCTCGGTTTTCGTTACGCCGGAAGATGAAGTCATCGGCTGCTGCGCGCTGCAATTCTGCTGGGAGGATCTGGCCGAAATCCGATCCCTGGCCGTCATGCCGGAGCACCTGAACAAGGGAGTCGGTTCCGATCTGGCCGAGTTTGCCATATCCGAAGCCCGGAAGTACAACATCATCCATCTCTTTACCCTGACGTACCGGCCCAATTTTTTCCAGCGTTTGGGATTTGCCCGCATCGATCGTTCCCGGCTTCCGCTCAAGATCTGGGGAGGATGCCTGAACTGCGTCAAATTTCCGGACTGTGATGAAATCGCTTTGATGAAAGAGCTTTCATATGATGATGGTCACGGTTGATGGCCGCGAATAGGTTGAAGGAAGCAGCGATGTCAGGTTTCGAAGACGAGCTCATCAAAAAACTATCCGCCATAAAGGGCGCCTCCATCCTTCTTGTGGAGGATAACGTGATCAACAAGGAAATCGCCATTAAATTGCTCACCTGTGCCGGGTTCGTGGTTGATGTTGCTGAGAATGGCCAAAAATCGATCGAGATGCTGGGAAAACGTGCCTATGATATCGTGCTCATGGATATGCAGATGCCGGTCATGGATGGTGCTACGGCCACCCGTGAAATACGAAAAGACGGGCGCTTTAATGATCTGCCCATTGTAGCCATGACGGCGAACGACATGGAAGCGGATATTGAACAATGCCTGGAAGCAGGCATGTGGGACCATATCGGCAAGCCGATTGACCGCGTTGAGCTGTTCAGCAAGTTACTGAAGTGGGTGAAACCTCGTCAGATCAAGGAGGTTCAGGAAACCACCGGAATGTCTTTAATCGAAACTGAAAAAGAAGAACCAAAACCCGCAAAACAGGACAACCTGCCCGACATCCCCGGGCTTGACACCAGACTTGGGTTATTACGGGTCATGGGCAAGAAGGCCTTTTATCTTGACATGCTGAAAAAGTATATTGATAATCAGGCGCAAGCTCCGTCGCAGATCCTCCAGAGCCTGGATTCCGGCGATTACAGGACAGCGGAACGACTTGCCCATATAGATAAAGGGGTGAGCGGGAACATTGGCGCCTCCCGGTTGCAGAAATTGGCGGCTGACTTGGAGAAATCGATCCGGGAGAACTTGCCGCGCGAGGAAATCACGGCTATGCTTGAAACTTTCGCTGCAGTGCATGAGAATCTCATCGCCAGTTTGATGGAAGCTTTTCCCGCGGCTGCGTTCAGGAAAAAAGTCGGCAAGGTGGATGAATTAAAGTCTGCGTCAGTTATTGAAAAAATGATGAAACTCCTCGCCAACGATGACAGCGAAGCGATAGAATATCTTGAGACGAAAAATGATGTTCTGTTCGACATACTGGGAACGGAGCAATTCGGACCCTTTGAGTACGCTGTCAAACAGTATGATTTTGAGAAAGCACTGGAATTGATGAACCCGCTGGCGAAAAGATTCAACAAACAACTGTAAGGGGCTTGAGGGTCAGGGGACATTAATTTGTACAGATGTAAACACCAGGATAAATTATATGGGGTCTGAAATGTCGGATACAAGCTATATGGACAAACAGGCGGTTCTCGTAGTCGATGATGCGCCGGACAATCTTTCTTTGATAAGTGGACTGCTCAAGGACCACTACAAGGTAAAAATTGCAAACAACGGTGAACGGGCCCTCAAAGTAGCACTATCCGGGTCGCCTCCCGACATCATCTTGCTCGACATCATGATGCCGGTCATGGATGGTTATGAGACCTGCCGTCATTTAAAGGCAAACCCGAAAACCAGAGATATCCCGGTTATTTTTCTGACCGCCAAAACGGATATCGAGGATGAGATTCGTGGTTTCGAACTCGGCGCGGTTGATTACATTACCAAGCCGATCAGCCCGTCCGTGTTGCTGGCGCGTGTGCAAACCCACCTGCAGTTGAAGCAGGTGAGCGATTACCTCAAGGATCAAAACAAGTTTCTGGAAGATGAAGTGCGGAGGCGCACACAGGAGATTGGTGCGGCCCAGGAAGTGACGATTCTGGTAATGGCATCACTGGCGGAAACCCGGGACAACGATACGGGCAACCACATCCGCCGCACTCAGTTTTATGTCAGGGCTCTGGCTGAAAAGCTCCGTAATCATCCTCGGTTCAGCTTTTTTCTCGACGATGACAAAACCATTGACCTGCTTTTCAAATCCGCGACGTTGCATGATATTGGCAAAATAGGCATCCATGATAACATCCTTCTTAAGCCCGGACGATTTACCGAGGAAGAATTTGAAATCATGAAGACCCACTGCACACTGGGTCGCGACTCAATCATCGCTGCGGAGCAACGTCTTGGCGTGGCAATGCCTTACCTTTCATTCGCCAAGGAAATCGCTTATTCCCACCAGGAGAAATGGGATGGTACAGGCTATCCGGAAGGTTTGTCCGGTGATGACATCCCCATTTCAGGCCGTCTGATGGCTGTCGCAGATGTATACGACGCCCTCATCTGCCAACGCGTATATAAAAAGAGTATATCTCACGAAAAGGCAGTTGAGATCATTGTTGAGGGTAAGGGTTCTCACTTCGACCCGGATGTGGTGGATGCCTTTATGGAAATTGCAGATGAATTCGTACAGATTGCCAAGTGCTATGATGATTCGGAAAATGTTGTAAAAATGGCTGATTAATAGGGGAATTGTGGCGCCGCGCTGATTTCGTCCGGGATTGGCGTTTATCATACCCCAATCCCGGGTATCAAGGTCAAATAACTAACAGCAGCATCTGCTGGTATGGCATCCACATGAATCAACGTAATACCCGCAAGGATCTACGTAACGCACGCAGGGATCTGCGACATAATAGCAGGATCGCTCGGAACTGGATTCCGAAATGCTGCTTTTCCCCTTATCGTCTTTGAATGTTTTTTCATTACTTTCCATAGATATCACCTCCCTCTATGCCGCTGAATCCGTGCAACTTTGAGCTAAATTTGAATTCAACGGAGTTTGCACCAAATCCTTTGCATTGACTTCCCGATAAATTAGGTGGAATTTGAAGGGAAATGCTGATTTGATTTAACCGAATAATAAGTCTCAAAACGAGACAAGTCAAATGAGACGGCCGTTTAACACAAACATTTATTCAGAAAGGATCGATCGAATGAAAAAACTGGCAGGGATGCTTTTAATAAGCTGTTTGCTGTCGGGATGCAATGCCCCGAAGCCTGAAATGATTCAGGAGGAGGCATTGAAAGCCGTTCAAACACATCCTGAGATCATCAAGGAGCAAGTACTGAAGACGATCCGGGAAAATCCGGAAGTCGTGATGGATATTTTGAAAGACAAAAATATCGAAGTCCTTCAGATTGTTGAAAAAGGCAGCCGAGACCTGGCTGAAAAAAAACGGGAAGAGCGGTTGCAACTCGATCTGGCGAATCCCAAAAAACCAAAGATTGATATGACTCGTCCCGTCTTCGGTGACCCCAATGCGCCGATTACCATTGTCGAGTATTCGGATTTTCAATGTTTTTATTGTGGGAAAGCCGCCCGCATCGTGCAGGATCTCGGTGTGAAATATCCTCAGAAAATCCGGGTTTTCTTTAAACATATGCCGTTTCATGAAATGTCAGGAATAGAAGCCATGTATTTTGAAGCTATTGCCAGGCAGTCTGTGGAAAACGCATGGAAATTTCATGATATTGCCTTTGATCGCCGGGAAGAGATCCTGAAAGATAAAGAGCGCGCCCTTCAGGAAATTGTAAATCTGCTCGGTGTTGATGACGTCAAGTTGAAAAAGGATCTGGATAGCAAGGAATTGGCGGACCTGCTCAGCGAAGATAGCAAAGAAGCCCGATCTTTCGGATTTGATGCCACACCGTCGTTTCTCATCAACGGAGTTTCGTTAGTCGGAGCGGTTCCGTTGGAAGAATTTGAAAAGGTGATCCGACTGGTAGAAGAAAAGAAATAAGTTGAAGTGGTCGTTGAGTCCGAATAAGAATGCCCAGGATCTGAAGCTGTAAAACCAGTTTTCATTCGAGCTCAGTTGTGTTAGAGAAATTCATGTTTCTTTACCCCAATGCGGGAATCAATCGCCGGTTGTGTCATTAATGAGACCCCATGACTGAACTAACCTTCGAGAGTATCGACAACACCGTTCTGGACACCCTGCGGCCAGCGCCGAAATCCTACTGGGCTCTTGTTGCGCTGCTGATGATGGGAGTGCTTCTCGGGGCTGGTTGCTGGATTTACCAGATTTTTGTCGGCATCGGGGTGGGGGGCCAGAACAATCCGGTTCACTGGGGGATCTATCTTGTCAATTTTGTGTTCTGGGTCGGTATTGCTCATTCGGGGACGCTGATATCGGCAGTTTTGCACCTGCTGCGGGCCGGATGGCGTAATCCCATTGCACGGGCTGCCGAGACCATGACGATCTTTGCCGTCTGTACCGCAGGACTTTTCCCATTTATCCATCTGGGCCGTGTCTGGGTGGTTTTCTACATGCTGCCGCTGCCCACGCCGCGTACCCTTTGGCCCAATTTCAATTCTCCCCTGATGTTCGATGTCGTGGCCATCAGCACTTATTTGATGGTCAGCGCCTTGTTCTGGTATACGGGAATGCTGCCGGATCTGGCCACAATCCGGGACCGGTCAATCGGAGCCCGGAAAAGAGTCTTTCACTTTCTCTGCCTGGGATGGACCGGTGCACATGAGCAGTGGCGGCATTATGCGCGGGGCTATCTGTTCTTTGCCGCCCTGGCAACTCCTCTTGTCATCTCCGTTCACAGCGTGGTATCCTGGGATTTTGCCCTTGGGGTGGTTCCCGGCTGGCACACCACGATTTTTGCACCCTATTTCGTGGCCGGCGCCATCCACTCGGGTCTGGCCATGGTTTTGACCCTGATGATTCCGCTCCGGAAAATATTCCGCTACGAATCTTTCATTACGGTTCACGTGCTCGAAAGCGTCGCCAAAACCATTGTCTTTACCGGGCTGATTGTTGGATTCGCTTATGGCACCGAGCTTTTCATCGCCTGGTACAGCCGAAACATCGTTGAGATGGAAACCTTCCGCTGGCGCATATTCGGTGACTACGGCAGGGAGTACTGGATCATGGTCATCTGCAACGCCCTGGTTCCGCTGCTCTTTCTGTTCAAGAAAATCCGGACGTCCGTATACTGGCTTTTTGGATTTTCGCTGATCATCAATGTCGGCATGTGGTATGAACGCTTTGTCATCATTATCGGCAGCGTGGCCCATGATTTTCTGCCCTATGCCTGGGGGCTGTACTGGCCAACCATTATCGAGCTGGGAATCATGCTGGGCAGTTTTTGCCTGTTTTTCTTTTTGTTCGTTCTTTTTGTCAAGCACCTGCCTTCGGTTTCCATGACGGAAATGAAAGAAACCCTGCATAAATCAGAAGATGAGAAGATCGGAAGATCGGAAGTAGAACCGAATCCCGTACCCTCCTTATCACTACTTCCTGACCTGATGTCACTTCCGGAACAGCCGATACCCATTTTGGGGCTGTTTAAAAGCGATGATCAGGCGGCATCCGCCATTAACGGCCTGAAATATTCCCCCTGGGCCTTCAGGCGAGTCTACAGCCCGATTCCCAGCTCCGTTATCCTGGACGCCCTGAATCTGAAGAAAAGCAGGGTCGGCTGGTTTACACTGGCCGGGGGTATCACGGGTTTTTTATCCGGCATTGGCCTGGCTGTTTTTTCGGCTACCCGCTGGAATCTGATCATCGGCGGCAAACCCGTGGTCGCCTGGGTGCCTTTTTTCATCGTGGGGTTTGAATTTACGATTCTGTTTGCGGTCTTTGGCAATATTGTCGGGCTGCTGACCCAGACCGGCCTTCCGCAGTTCGATCCGCCCGACGGCTATGACCCTTGCTGCTCGGGAAACCGCTTCGGAGTTCTGGCCGTTTGCAATCCAGGGCAGCAAGCCGAACTGAGCCATTTTTTTCTGAACAAAGGCGCGGAAGTAAAAAACTTCGAATAATTTATGATGGCTTCTATAGAACCTAAAATCGTTGGCCGATTCCTGATCGGGATCTTTTTTGCTTTCATGCTGATCGGGGCCGTCACGTTTATCGTCCAGGCTGCGGGCGATCATCCTGAAAAGGCATGGCGGGCCTATCTGATCAATTTTCTCCTGTTTTCCGCCATATCACAGGGCGGTCTGCTGTTTTCGATTGTGATGAACACCGCCGGGGCCAGGTGGAGCCGCCTGCTTTCGGGCGTTTCCGAGTCTTTTGCCGCTTTTTTCCCCGTCTCTTTCTTGCTTTTTCTCATCCTTTTTCTGGGCAGAACCCATGTTTTCCCATGGATGGGTTCGAACCTTCACGGAAAGGAAATCTGGCTGAACCTGCCGTTTCTCTTTACCCGCAATTTTATCGGTTTATCCACTCTATATGGCTTGGGTTTTGCCTATCTTTACCATGCACTGTGGTTCAAGCTGCCGCAGGGCAGTGAACGATCCGGCCTGTCTGGTCTGCTGGGCCGCCGCTGGCAGCGGCATCCTGCCGATTTCGGGAAATACCGCAGGCGCATGACGGTTTACGGCAACCTCTATATCCTGGCTTTTGCCGTGGTGCTTTCACTGATCGGCTTTGACCTGGTGATGAGCATGGATCCCCACTGGTATTCCACCCTTTTCGGGGCTTATACCTTTGTCAAGGCGTTTTATGTGGGACTGGGTGCGGTCATCATCCTGGCGTCCCTGCTGCACCTGCATCCAAAGGTGGACTTTTTGCTGCCGTCCTCCCAGTTCCATGATATCGGCAAACTCTTTTTTGCCTTCTGCATGCTCTGGGGAGATTTGTTTTATGTGCATCTGGTTGTCATCTGGTACGGCAACGTTCCGGAAGAAACCGCCTACATGATTCAGCGAACCCAGGCCGCGCCATGGAACTCCCTGGCATGGACGGTTTTTGCAATCGGGTTCATCCTGCCCTTTCTGATCCTGATCAATAAACGCATCAAGACCCGCCCTAAGGCCATGACCGTCATCTGCGCCGGCGTCATCATCAGCATCTGGCTGGAGCATTTTCTGCTTCTGGGTCCCATTTACAGTCCCAATGCCGTTCGAATGCCCTTGCACTTCGCCGATGGTTTGATCAGCGTGGGCTTTCTGGGATTGATGGCCGCCTCTGTTTCCGTTTTCCTGAATCAGTTTCCGGAAGTGTTGCGGCCGCAACCGCTGGAGACGCGCTGATGCATGCAATGACATCTTACTGGCTTCGAAATAGAGGGCCTGCCTTGATGACATTTCTGTGCGCCGTAATGGTAACGGGTTTTTTGTTTTTTTTCTATGATACTCCCGGAACCCGGATCGGGGTCGTGCAGCCGATTCCCTTCAGTCATCGGATTCATGCCGGGGTCAAGGACATTCAATGCGAGTATTGCCACCCTTACGTGAGTTATTCCCGGCATCCGGGTTTGCCGCCGGTCGAAAAATGCCTGCATTGCCACAACTACATCATTGCCAATCATTTCTGGATACAAAAAGAGCACCGGTTTTTTGACACCCGGACGCCGACGCCATGGAAAAAAGCCAATTATCTGGCCATGCACGTTTTGTTCAACCATCAACGGCACATTCAAAAGGAGATTGCGTGCCGGCAATGTCATGACCAGGTGGAGACATTCGACCGGATCCGGGGGAAAACGTTTTACATGGAGTTCTGCATCGGATGCCACCGGGAAAGAAATGCCAATGTGGATTGCTGGCTGGCGTGTCACGGGTAGGGCAGGGGGCCTGAATCAGATGGGTTGGTTAACGGGTGATGGATCATATCAAAAAGGAAAGTGAATGGCGTTTGAAACTGCCGATGAAATCGAAAACTACCTGACGGCCAGGGCTTTTTGCCTGACTGCTGCGTTCTGGTTTGCCGGGGCTACCCTGGTGGGTCTGCTGGCGGCCAGCTATCTGGTAGCACCTGATTTTATGGCCAATATCAGCTATCTGGAGTTTGGGCGCATTCGTCCCATTCATGTCAATCTTGTGCTGTTCGGATTTGTCACGCCGGGACTGCTGGGAGCCGCACATTACTTTGTTCCCCGGTTGATGGGGACTCGGCTTTACAGCCAGAAGCTGGGACTGATCACGGTTTTGTTGTGGAACATTGCGGTGATAACGGGAATTATGGCTTTATCGTTGGGTCATACCCAGGCACGGGAATATGCGGAACTCATCTGGCCCGCGGATGTGTTGATCGTGACGGGCTTTGCCATGATCGGCTATAATCTGCTGATGACCATTCGCCGGCGCCTGGAGCCGATTCTCTACGTTTCCATCTGGTATGTGTGTGCAGCAGTGGTCATGACCGGCGCCACGTATTTTCTCGGTAACGTGATCTGGGAACCCGGTACCGGCGCGCTTTCGGGCATTCCCGACGCCATTTTGCTCTGGTTCTACGGCCATAATATTTTTGGGCTTTTGCTCACCCCGCTGTCGCTGGCGGTGGCTTACTACGTGATTCCGAAAGTGACGCACAACCCGCTTTACAGCCATTCGCTCAGTATCCTCGGTTTCTGGGGGCTGCTGGTCGTCTACACACATATCGGCACCCATCACCTGCTTCAGGTTCCGGTGCCCACCTGGCTGAAGGTGATTGCCGTTGTGGACAGCGTGGCCATGGTGATTCCGGTCATGGTGTTTCTGATCAATATCTGGTACACGGCCCGGGGAAAGCTCGGAGAGATTCACGCAGACATCGGCGGAAAATTCATTTTTACCGGTACGGTGATGTATTTCTTTGTCAGTATTCAAGGTTCCATGATGGCGCTGCCTGCCGTCCAGCGCGTAACCCATTTCAACAACTGGGTTGTCGGGCATGCCCACATCGGGGTCTTGGGATTTGCCGGCATGGTCTCTCTTGGAGGGATGTATTTTATTCTGCCGAAAATCGCAGGCAGACCTCTTTTCAGCCGTTTTCTGGCAGATCTGCAATACTGGCTGGTGCTGATCGGTGTCGTCGGATTTGCCTTCGTTCTGACGATTGCCGGTCTCATCCAGGGCAATGCCTGGCTGAACGGGGAAAGCATCTACCGGGTGCTTCCTGAAATTCATATGTATTATGTGCTGCGCGTGGCATTAGGCGTGTTGATTGTCAGCGGGGCCTGTATCGGATTATACAACATGATCCGCACGCTTTATTTTAATCCTGGAGACAGGACATGACACCCCGAACGGTTGTTGCCGGATCATTGGCCATTTTTATCGCCATTGCGTTTGTGATGGTTTACTGGCCTTATGCCACCCAGGACACCACGCCATCAACAACCTACCGGCAGCGTACCGATGGGGAAGCCGAAGGCCGTTCCATTTATATCGCTAACGGCTGCGTATACTGTCATACCCAGTCGGTCCGAACGATCGACTGGGGAGCGGATCGCATTGCAGAGGTCGGCGATTATGTTGCGGACCGGCCCATTCTCCTGGGTTCTGAACGGACTGGCGTGGATCTGTCCCAGGAAGGCGGGGAGCACCCGGATGACTGGCACATGGCCCATTTTATCAATCCGCGTCATACCCGCACCAATTCAATCATGCCACCATTTGCCTACCTGGGCCCGGACGCTATCCAGCGCCTGACCCGCTATGTTCAGAGCCTGGGAGGAAAATCCGCGGACCATCGCACCAGACGTCAAAGCCATTGGAAGACACAGGTGGTCGCCGCCTATGAGGCGGGTCCGGTGCAGAATGTCACCTGGCTTTCCGAGCACATTCCCGAAGGCTGGCGCCATATTCCCAATCCCTATCCCACGACGGATGCGGGGCTGGCCAGAGGACGAAAAATTTACCAGGATTTCTGTCTGGGGTGTCACAGTCCCATTGGCGACGGCGTGGGTCCGGCACAGCCGCATCTCTATCCGCCGCCGCTGAATTTTACGATCCTTAAAGGCCGTGAAATTTCCGGTGGAATCCTTTATTATCAAATCATGAACGGTATCACGGGATCTGCCATGCCCTATTTCAAGGCAGAGCTTGAATCCGAAAAAATATGGGAAGTTGGCAATTTCGTGGCTGTCAATTTTATCAACCAGAGCGATGCCAATGCCGAACCGCGGGGCATTGACGCCGCCCATGAACCCTGAGGCGAATGAGAATATGGTCTTTTCTTTTTTTATCGCCTATCTGGCTATCGGCCTTTGCATCAGCGGACTGGTGTTTTTCTGGGCGCTTAAAAACGGACAATTCAGTGATCAGAAACGGGCGGCTTTTCTGCCGCTTCAGCATGATACGGAAAGCCAGCCTGGAAGAATCAGCCGGATACACCGCTTGGAGGGGCTTGCGTTGCTGGCCGTGGCCTGCCTGGGGCTACTGATCAGCGCAACCGTGATTGCGTTTTCCCTGCTTCGGGCCGGATAAAGGGTCATGGAGGAATCTGATTATGCGATTTTTTAACCTCTTGAACATTCAGCATCTTGTTATGGCCATTTTTCCGGCCTTGCTGTGCGTGGTGCTCGTGGGCATTGCCTTGTCATTCTCCCATTTTTGCGGCAGGGCTTCGGAAGAACGCCAGATACGGGTGACGGGAACCTATCCGGACGGTATTGAAGAAAGGGACGCCCCGTTTCCCCTGTTTCTTTTTCTGGTGATACTCGGCACGGTTTTATGGGGCATCGCATATATTTTCATGATCGGCCTGACCGTGGAGGCGATTTAATATGCAACCCCGCACCAGATCGGAGCGAAGCACCTGGATCATGATTCTAATGCTGTTGCTGTTTATTCTGGCCAAAGGCCTGTTTGCTTACCTGGTGGTCGGCGATAAGGGACAGCCCGGCTGGGATTACCGGCCGGTTCCGGATGTTCCCGGAGAATCTCCGTACGCGATTTATGAACCGCTTCCGTACCCCCAGCATGTTCGGGGCCGGATGGGGGAATAATGAAAAGGTTGCTGCTGCCGATCATCTTGCTTTCGCTTGTCTGGGCCGGCTATGTCGCCTTGATGGCCTATGATAAATATTTTCCTTATGGCCGGATGCGGGAAACACCAGCAGTCAGGCCCTATGAACAACCGCTTCTTGTCATGGAAGCCGGAACGGTTCCCGTGTCCGATCCCGAGGCAGTCTATCAGGCCATGGACGGACGCAAGGTGCGCTCCCCGATTATACCCGGTGATGCGAAGGCGATTGCCCGCGGACAGGTTGTTTATGCCACGTTTTGCAGGCAGTGTCACGGCAGGGAATATGACGGAAACGGCACTGTCGGACAGAGTTTTTCGCCGCTGCCCACGGATATCAGATCATCCCGTGTTCAGGAATTGGCGGACGGGGTTTTATTCCAGCATATCAGCTATGGCGCCGGCAGCAACGGCAGGCAACCGGCCCTTGCCACCACCATTCGTGCCGCCGACCGCTGGAACGTCATTGCTTACCTCAAATCCATCGGCATACGGAAATAATCTGCCGTGCCAGATGCCATTCACACCTGTGATTTGTGCGGTCTGAGCGCCCGATGTACCCCTGCCGAACTTCCCGGCTCCGATCAGCTGCTCTGGTTTTGCTGTCAGGGCTGTAAAATGGTCTATACCCTGCTTATGGAAGCCGCCGATACCCCGCACCCGCAATCTTTCCGGGAAACCGAACTCTTCCGACAGTGCCAGGCCGCCGGCGTCATTCCCCGATCGGAAGCCGACCTGAAAACCTTCCTGGTTGCGGCGCCGCGCCAGCAAATCAAACCGGTCGAACATCAATTGGAGCTGTTCTTTCGCATCAGCGGCATGTGGTGTCCAGCCTGTGCATGGGTCATTGAGACCGCTACGTCACGAGTGGCAGGCGTTTGTCAGTCTTCCTGCTGCTTTTCCGCGGACCGTTTTCACTGCACCTATGATCCGGTCGCGACATCGCCGGCTCTGATTGTTCAAGCCATTGAAAAGTTGGGGTACAAAGCCGCCCTGCCGGGCAGCGATGCGCACCCCCGGGAAAGAAAAGCCGACTGGATTCGATTCGGGATCAGCGCCTTTCTGACCCTGAATGTCATGATGCTGTCATTGGCGCTGTACGGGGGTTTTTTTACGCAACTGGACGCCGGGGACATCCGCATGATCGGTTGGCCGATTTTCGCAATGGCAACTATCGTGATGTTCTATGGAGGCCGTACTATCTTTCAAAAGGCCTGGCATGGGTTGTTGGCCGGATCGGCCGGCATGGAGACCCTCATCAGCATGGGGGCCTTGAGTGCTTATGTCTACAGCGTGTTTAATCTGTGGCAGGGGAGTTTTCACGTGTATTTTGACACGGCCTCCATGCTTCTCTCCCTTGTGCTTCTTGGCAAACTCATCGAAAGCCATGTCAAAAAAAACATTCAGGCAAATCTGGATGAATTCCTGAACCTGATGCCGCAAAAGGTCAGGCGATGCAGCCCCGGCTTTCCGGATGGGCGATATGAGGCCTCGGAACGGCTGAGTTTGAATGACATTTTCATTCTGGAAGAAGGTGAAATTGCAGTTGCCGATGGCGTGGTCGTTGCCGGAGCCGGTCGGATCGACACATCGTCTCTGACCGGCGAAGCCTTGCCCGTTTCCGTTAAAACCGGAGATGCGATTCTGAGCGGCAGCAAAATGCTGAGCGGCAGGCTGTCCATCAAAGCCTCGGCTGTAGGAATCGACGCTACTCTCGGACAGATGATTCAAATCATGGAAACGGCCCTTAATTCGAAAATCCCCCTGGAAGACAGAACCGACCGGATTTTAGGATGGTTTGTTCCCGGCATCGCCCTAGCGGCAATTGCCACCGGTTTTGGCTGTTTTTTGGCCGGAAAGCCGCCGCAAGCATGCCTGATCCGGGCCATTACCGTTATGGTGATCTCCTGCCCCTGTGCACTGGGCATCGCCATTCCGCTGGCGCGTGTCGCCGGCATTTCCCTGGCAGCCGGAAACGGACTGCTGGTGCGCGATTTTTCCGCTCTGGGGATGGCGGATCGCATCTCAACCGTGGTCTTTGACAAGACGGGCACGTTGACTACCGGGAGATGGGCATTGCAGGATATCATTTGCCTGGGAGGTTTTGAAGAAGAACGGATATTGGCATATGCTGCGGCCATTGAAAGCCGGTCGCACCACTTTATTGCAGTGGAAATCCGGAGCCGGGCTTTGCGGATTCATGTTGATGTCCCCGATGCTGAAGATATCCAGGATATGGGGCAGGGCATCGAAGGCCGGATTGACGGATTTGCCGTCCGGATCGGCTCCCCCGAATGGGTTGGTCCGCTAAACAGCGGCTCGGAAAGCTTCGCAGAAGACAATGGTGCTGTTTCACGGGTATTTTTGCGTATCGCAGATCAGCCGGCAGCCATTTTTGTTTTTGGCGACCGGATTCGGCCGACAGCGCCGGAGGCACTGAACGTGCTGCGCCAAATGGGTAAAAAGCTTGCGATGATTTCCGGGGACGAGCCGCGAGCTGTGAAATTCGTTGCGGATGCGCTGGATATTGAAAATTATCGCGGCGGATTGACCCCTCTGGAGAAAGCCGAATTCATAAGGGGTCTTTGCCGCAGCGGCGAGACAACAGCCATGGTGGGAGACGGTGTCAACGATGCCCCGGCCCTGGCCGGCGCGGATCTGGCGGTTGCGGTTCATTCCGGCTGCCCGCTGGGACGCGAAACCGCCGGAATTATCCTGATGCGCGGTGATCCGGCCCAATTGCCGGAGCTGCTCAATCTGGCCCGGCGCGTGAATTGTATTATCACCCAGAATCTCTGGTGGGCTCTCGTTTATAACCTGATCAGCATACCGGTTGCCGTCAGTGGTCTGCTGAATCCGCTGGTAGCCGTCACCGCCATGCTGCTGAGCAGCCTCAGCGTCGTGGGCAACACCCTGCGGCTGACAAGAAAAAAATAAGGCGTCCCTTGGGCAAGTCTTACAGCATCAGTTTGACGCCGCGGAATACCAATACGATGCCCATTCCCAGCATGAGCAGGCCCGACAGAAAATCGGACTGACGTTGAAACCGCCGTATGATGACGCCGATTCCCGTGCCAAGGAGCAACAGTCCGGGCAGGGTGCCCAGGCCAAATGCGCCGGTCAGCAGCATGCCTTTTACGATGGATTCGGCCTGCAATGCCATGGCAAACGCCCCGTAGGATAGACCGCAAGGCAGCAGCCCCAGCAGCAGTCCCAGCACTGCCATGGCGGTCACATTGCTGTCCTGCATGGCCGCCTGGACGATGTGGCGGTATCCGGGAATGCGGCCGGGTGTGGCAGCCGCCATCCATGCCGGTTCGCCGATCAGACCGATCCGGCTGCTGCCGAAAAGAACGAGAAACATGCCGGCGATCAATGCGAAACCAATCTTTCCCCGCATCAGCCAGATCTGCGGATCGGAAGATGTGGCCGCAGCGATTTGCGGCAGACTCTTGCCGATTGCCGCCATGATTCCCCCGGCGACGCAGTAAGTGGCGATCCTTCCGGCATGATAAGACAGATGAGGCGTGAACCGCCCTGTCCGGCCGGGAAAGGCTATGATCAGGGGACCGCACATGCCGATACAATGACCCTGGCCCAGAAGGCCCAAAGTGAACATGGAGAATATATCGATCGTTTCCATTGCAGAAAGCCGTTGTGATAGAATGAACTTCTATGAATTCTGCTCCATAGTAAACATGCCGTTTGGCGGAAGCAACAGAAATCTATTCTTGACGCTGCAACTTTTCTGCATCATAGAAGAACAATACAGGTAAAAAACAAAAAACACAGATGGGGCGCTCCCCTACGAAAAAATCAGGAACTGAAATTGATGAAGAGAATAGCCGTATTGCCCGGAGACGGAATCGGGCCGGAAGTCATGCAGGAAGCTTTGAAAGTTCTTGAGGCAATCAGAGAAAAATTCGATTTTCAATTTGAATATCAGGTCGCGGACATTGGCGGGTCCGCCATTGACAGCCGCGGTATGGCGCTTCCTCCCGAGACGCTTGCCCTGTGCGAAAGCAGCGATGCCATCCTCTTTGGTTCCGTTGGGGGACCTAAATGGGAAAAACTGGCGCCGGAAAAGCAGCCGGAACGCGGCGCCCTGCTGCCCCTTAGAAAACACTTTAATCTTTTCTGCAATCTTCGACCGGCAAAAGTCTATCCGGCCCTTGCTGCAGCCAGTCCGCTGAAGCCTGAAATCGTGGGAAACGGCTTTGACATTCTCTGCGTCCGGGAGTTGACCGGAGGTATTTATTTTGGAACACCCAAGGGCCGGGAAGGATACGGTCCCGATGAAAAAGCATTCGACACCATGGTTTACACCCGCCGGGAGATCGAAAGAATTGCGCGGGCCGCTTTCGAAATCGCCCGGCGCCGAAGAAAAAAAGTCACATCCATCGACAAGGCCAATGTGCTGACCGTCATGGTCTTCTGGCGGGAAATTGTCTGTGAGGTGGCAAAGGATTACCCGGAGGTGGAACTGGACCACCTTTACATCGACAATGCGACCATGCAGCTCATCAAAACCCCCCACCGCTTCGATGTGCTGCTCTGTGAAAACATGTTCGGAGACATCATCTCGGATGAATGCGCCATGTTGACGGGTTCCATGGGCCTGCTGCCATCGGCGAGCCTGAATGAGAGCCGTTTCGGTCTCTTCGAGCCGGCCGGAGGATCGGCGCCGGACATCGCCGGCATGGGAATCGCCAATCCCGTGGCTCAGATCCTGTCTGCTGCCATGATGCTCAAGTACAGCTTTGGCCTGGATCAGGCGGCAGGCGCCATTGAAAATGCGGTGGCCGATGTCCTGTCATCCGGAATTCATACCCTCGATATCGCACTGGAGAAAAATCAGGCAGTCGGCACATCGGAGATGGGCACCGCCATTGCCGGGCGGATAGTTCGTCTCTGAGCTGATTCATATCATCCGGTCGATTTCCTCAAACGCCTTTTCGATGCGCTTTCGGGAAATCGGAAAAGCGGTTTTAAGCTCCTGGGCATAGAGAGAAACCTTGTATTCCTCGATCATCCAGAATAGATCCTGAACCGCCTGCTTCTTTTTATCCGTTGCATGGGCGGAAAGTCCGTCCTGAAGGATATTGCGCCTGGCTGACAGGACCTGAATTTCGCAACTCTTTGCCTGATCCTTTTCAAAATCCAGCCAGGCGCGTTGGGCCCGGATTGCAACGGCTCGAATGTAGCGGATCAGGTGTGGAAAACGGTCGGTTTCGTACTCTGTCATGAAATCTTCAGGCACCAGGATCCGGAGCTGCTCCTGAAGTTCATTCCAGAATTGCCCGGCAACGGTATTGGCGGGATGATTTCGAATCAGCCCATCTATCGTGCTGATGGCTTCTGCAAGGGCTTCAAGGACTTCCAAGCTGCCATCCATGAGTTTTCTAGCAAAGGACGGCATGTCTAAAAACGTTTTTTCCGTATGGGCGTCAAATTCGTTTTTGGATCGAATGTTTTTTGCAAACAGCCGGGTCAGCAGCGCGTGATACAGCTTTTTCTGGATTTTTTTGACCCCGCCCCATTTTTCAGCCAGAAAGACGCGATGCCGGGGAATTGTCAGATATTTGTGGATGAATTTCATTTCTCTGGCGTAAACGAGCTCAACCAGCCCGGCAACGCCCAGGCAGTGAGCCAGAAGCGCCTCGCCGGGTTCTTCAAAGAGCCGGAGGCTGACGATGCCGCTGTCCGAATTATTGACCAGGGCGGGAAACAGCGTCCAGACGATACCGGCTTGCGCCGGGATATCGATTGAAGCCGGAAGTTCCGCCATATCCCATTCCGTGACGGACGGCCGTTCCCATTTTTTTCTGGCAAAATCCAGGGCTGCGGTGCTGATGCGCTCCGTCGCCAGATTATCCAGAACAGATGAGTCCCTGCCGCTGCAGATCACCTTGCCTTCGGGACTGGTAATGGCAATTCGCATTTTCAGATAATCCGGAAGGGTTTCTTCGGACCAGATCGATGCCGGAATATCGATGCCGAACCGCTGGTAAATGAACCGGCTGAGGGCGTTTGCCAGAATTTCGGTTTCCCGGGGCATTTCCGTCACCAGAATGTCCACGGTCCGTGCGATGGGAACCAGTTTTTTTCGGTATATCTTGGGAAGGGCCTTGATCATGGCCCCGACTTTTTCCTTCAGAAGCCCGGGTACCATCCAGTCGAGCGATTCCCTGGGGATGGTGGGCGCCGCAGCCGATGGGATGTGAACGGTGAGTCCGTCTTCCTGGCTGCCGGGTTCAAAGCTGTATAAACACGAAAAATGGTTGCCGCCCAGTGCGACCCTGTCCGGATACTGCGCCAGTTCGCCGGAATCCGGAGCATACTGCAGCAGGTCTTCCCGGTTCATGAGCAGAGATCCCTCATCCCCCTGATCTTTCAGAAATTTTTGAAAAGTCCGGATATCGCTGATCGTTGCGGGAATCCGCTGACGGTAAAAATCATACAGGTCTGTTTCGCTGACGAGCAGGTCTTTTCGCCGGAACCGGTTTTCCATATCCTGAATTTCATTAATCAGTTTCTGATTTTGGATCATGAAGTCAAACGGTTTTTTGACGTCGCCTTCCACCAGCGCACTTCGCAAGAATATGTTCGAGGATTCCACCGGATCGATCCGTCCGTAGCAGACCGGACGCTGGCTGACGATGATGAGCCCGAATAGGGTGACCTGCTCCAGCGCCACGACCTCGCCGCGGCTGCGTTCCCAGTGCGCCTGGCTCCATGTGTAACGGCAAAGGGACTTTCCCAGTTCTTCCAGCCATCCGGGATCAATTCCGGCCACCATCCGGGCAAACAGGCGCGAGGTTTCCACCATTTCGGCTGCCATGATCCAGTTACCGGCCTTGTTGAACAGGCTGGAACCCGGAAAAACCATGACTTCACGGTCCCGTGCCGCCCTGAAGATGTTTTTTTCCTTTTTCATGGCGATGTTTGAAAGAAATCCGCTGAGGATCGAGCGGTGAATGGCGCTGTATCGGTCCGGGAAATCCGACTCTGTTTTTTGTTTTTTTTTCGCCGAAAGGGGCGGCAGGGGGGGCATGACCTTTTCAGGGGGAATGATTCTGGATTCATTTACAATTTCTAAGAGCTGGGAATGAATATCCCGCCATTCCCGCATCCGTTTGAACGACAGAAAATGCTGGTTGCAGAACCGTTTCAATTTGCCGGAGGACTTATCCGTATCCTGAATTTGGTGGTAATGGTTCCAAATATTCAAAAGACCGATAAAATCCGATGCCTGATCCTGAAAAATCCGATGCATGGCGTCTGCCTGCTGGGCTTTTTCCACAGGTCTTTCCCGGGGGTCCTGAATGCAGAGCGCCGCGGTGATGATGGCGATCTCCGGAACGCACCCTTCGGTTCGGGACTGGAGCAGAATCCGGGACAACCGGGGATCTATCGGGATTCTGGACATGAACCGTCCCAGTTCGGTCAGTACAAAGGCAGGTTCCGAACTTCCGATTTGGCGAACTTCCGATTTGGCGAACTTCCGATTTTTCACTGTCGTGTCTCCAGCCTTCCGGATGGCGCCAAGCTCTGTCAGCAGGTCAAATCCATCCGTAATGCTGCGGGAGTCGGGGTGGTCTATAAACGGAAAATCTGCTATGGATCCCAGCTTCAAGGCCATCATCCTCAGGATGACTTCGGCCAGGTTGGACCTGAGGATCTCCGGACGCGTAAACTGGGGGCGGGACAAATAATCCTCTTCGCAATAGAGCCTTATGCAGATGCCGTTTTCCATGCGGCCGCAGCGCCCCTTGCGCTGATCCGCACTGCTTCTGCTGATGGGCCGCACCTGAAGGGATGTGGTTCGGGACCGGGGAGTGTATTGGGAAATCCGGGCAAGACCCGCGTCAATCACATATTTGACTCCAGGAATGGTCAAAGATGTTTCGGCGATGTTGGTGGCGACGATGATTTTCCGGCCCGCGGCAGGGAGAAAAACCCGGGTCTGATCTTTTGCAGCGAGCCTGGCAAACAGGGGAAGAACGGTGACGCGTTGAAACCTTCTGCCCGCAATCAGTTCACAGGTTTCCCGGATATCCTGTTCTGTGGGCATGAAAATGAGCACATCGCCGAAGGGCTCTTGCCGGCAGAGCCGGTCTACGGCCTTTACCGCCAGTTCGACAGGGGTCGGTTCATCGTCCACATCGGATGACGCATTCGGTGGCAGGTAACGGACTTCCACCGGGTACATGCGTCCGGACACCTCGATCACCGGCGCCTGATTAAAGGCCCTGGAAAATTTGTCCGTGTCGATGGTGGCGGAGGTGATGATCAGTTTCAGGTCGTTTCGCTTCTGAAGCAGGGTTCTGATAATTCCCAGGATAAAATCAATGTTCAGGCTTCGCTCGTGGGCTTCATCCACAATAAGGGTGTCGTAGCGGTTCAGAAGGGGATCGTTCAGGGTTTCGGCCAGCAGGATGCCATCGGTCATGATCTTGATGATCGAATGGGGGCTGGTCCGGTCGGTGAAACGAATTTTGTAACCGACGCTCTGGCCGAGGGTCTCGCCCAGCTCTTCTGCAATGCGGGTTGCCACGGTCATGGCAGCGATGCGTCGCGGCTGGGTGCAGCCGATGACGCCGCCCAGTCCGCGGCCGGCATCCAGGCAGAATTTGGGTAGCTGGGTGGTTTTGCCGGAGCCGGTTTCTCCGGATACGATCACGACGGGGTGCTGGCAAATGGCCTGGATGATTTCATCTTTTTTATCAATAATGGGAAGGGCGGGATCATACACGCGTTCGGGAAGACTGCCACCGATATGCCGCGCCGGCGCCGGCGCCGGATTCGGACCTGCAGACGCCTGCTGATGAGGCTTTTTAAAACGTGGACTCATTCAACTATGCGGATTCTGAATTGCTTGGAGAATCCGGAGAAACGGAGGCTTCTGATGATGCAGTGGCCGGACTCTTTTTCTTGTTGTACCGGCGTCGTCTGCGTTTCTTTTTGATGGGTGCGGTCGCGGACGGTTCCGCTGGCGGCTCTTCCGGCGAATTCCCGGAATCATCATCGGAGCTGTTCTCTTCCATGGGCGCCGACATGCTTTCTGAAGCCTCGGGTGGGAATGTTTCCTCAAAATCCATGATATCGTCGTTTTCAATCGGCTCGGTGGCAGATGCTGAAAAATCAAACCCTTCAGGCGGCTGTGGAGCAAAACCAAAAAAAGTTCCCGGAAAATAATTTTCTCCCCGCGGAATGGTGAATTTAAAGGCAGGCATCTCTTTTCTGCGATCGGAACGTTCGGGGCGGTCACTTCGTTCGGGACGGGCACTGCGTTCACCGCGTTTGGGCGCGGCAGCACGCGGCTTTCGTTCGGGTTTGCGGGCTCTATCCAGGGAATAGCGGCTTCGGGGAACAGGCCCGGCCTTGTCTTCCTTGAACCAGTCGTCTTCGGGCCATACCACGGGAATTTTGGCATTTAGGAGGGCTTCAAGCGGTTCCAGGTGAAAGACATAGGTTTCACAGGCAAAGGCAATGGACTTGCCGGTTTTCCCGGCTCTGGCCGTACGGCCGATGCGGTGGACATAGTTTTCCGGATCCTGGGGAAGATCGAAATTGATGACATGGCTGATATCCTCCACATGGATACCCCGGGATGCCACATCGGTGGCAATCAGCATCTTGATCGTTCCTTCCTTGAACCGTTCCATCAGCTTGAAGCGCTTTTCCTGCGGCAGATCGCCGGTAATGCCTTCAGCCGGCCATCCGTTACCCTTGAGTTTGGCGGCCAACCATTCGACACCGGACTTGGTGTTCACAAAAATCAGGATGCGTTCCCAGGTTTCCCTTTCCAGTAGCCCCAGAAGCAGGGACAGTTTCTGGTCGGAGCCCACATGAATCAGGGACTGCTCGATGCCCTCAACCGCAACATCCTCGGGGGTAACGGAAATAAATTCCGGAAGGTTCATGTACTCATAGGTCAGTTCCATCACCCGGAAGGACAGGGTTGCGGAAAAGAGCAGGGACTGACGTTTGTCGTAGCGGGGCAGTTTTTGAAGAATAAATCGCATGTCTTTGGAAAAGCCGAGATCCAGGAGCCGGTCCGCCTCATCAATCACAATGATTTTAACGCTGCCGGTTTTAAAGATGCCCTGCTTGAAATAATCTATGATTCTTCCAGGCGTACAGATGACGATGTCGACGCCGCTTCGCAGAATATCCGCCTGCTTTTGATAATCCACGCCGCCAACAACCTGGGCGATCGTCAGGCCGGTATATTTGCCGATGAGGCAGGCTTCCTCATAAGTCTGAAGCGCCAGTTCGCGGGTTGGCGACACAATCAGGGCCCCCGGCTCGCCGGGAACCCTTGCTTCTTCAGTAAGCAGGCGGGTGAAAACGGTTACCAGAAAGGCGGCGGTTTTTCCGGTTCCAGTCTGAGCCTGTCCAGCCACATCCTTTCCGGAAAGGGAAAGGGGCAGGGTCTGAGCCTGAATCGGAGTGCACTGGATAAATCCCGCATCTGTCAATCCTTTCTGGACGAGTTCCGGCAGATTCAATTCGTCAAAAAAGGTTTGGGTAAGAAATTTCGGTTTGTCTGCGCGGGGTTCGGAGATGGGTTCATCATCAAGTATGTCTGTCATTCATTATCCTTATTTAAGATCTTCCTTTAAATGGCTTCCAGGGAAACAATTCGCGTTTCCTTCTCAATATGAAGTCGTTCCAGCTCAATCATGCGTTCTGTGGAATGGTCCAATTTCTTTTTCGTCATTGTACAGCATACTCTTTTTGCAGGAATTATCAAGCATTGTTGCGGCCAAAAGATCTTCTGACCGCAAGTGGGAGTCACTTCGATTTCGCCGAATCGAGTGCCTGCTGCAGTTTGTCCCCAAAGGTTCCGACAGACCGGGGAGATTTCTGTGATGAATACTGCTGCCAGTTATCATCTTCCGGGGCGTCCAGTCTCAGGGTGATTCTTCTTTCTTCCAGCTTGATCTCGTCAATCACCACAGTCATGGTACGTCCCGGCTTAAGGGATTCAATGGCTGAAGACTGTCCGGAGGATCGAATTCTGGAAAGCGGCAGGATGCCGACAACCCCCGGCTCCATGGTGACAATATATCCCCATTTTTCCCGTTTCTGAATCATTCCCTCCACGGTCTGGCCTGTCTTGTACTTTTCCGGAACATCCATCCACGGATCTCCTTCAGCATCCTTGATGCTGAGGGAAATGCGTTTTTTCAACAGATCGATTTCCTTGATCAGGACATAAACCTGTTCCCCGGGTCGAAGAAAATCTTCCGGCCGGTTAACACGCTGAGTATAGCTGATTTCGGAAAGATGAACCAGACCATCGATACCGGGAGCCAGTTCCACAAAGGCGCCAAAAGGCGCCAGGCGGGTCACTCTTCCTTTTACCCGATCGTCGACATGAAATTGATCGCTGATATGGGACCATGGGTTGTCCAGAACCTGTTTGATGGACAGGGCAATCTTCGGATCATCTTCCGGTCTTGGCTGAATCGCGGTGACAACCACCTGAAGCGTATCATCGGCCTTAAGGACGTCTTCGGGTTTTTCAATGTGCGACCAACTGATTTCAGATATCGGCACCAGGCCTGTCAGTCCGGGTATCAGTTCGACGAATGCACCATAGGGCATGATGCGGGAAACCCTGCCGGTGCAGACGGCGCCCACGGAGAGTGTTTCCAGAAACAGCCCTTTTTTCTCCTCCATATCCTGTTTTAACAACTCGCGCCTGGAAACAACGATATTTCTGCCTTTTTCCTCAAACTGAAGGATCAAAAAATCAAAGGATTGGCCGATGAAGGACTCCGGATTTTCAGTATAGGAAAGGTCCATCTGGCTGACCGGGCAAAAGGCGCGGGTATGATGGATGTCCACATGGAACCCGCCTTTGCACTGTTCGATGACTTTTCCGTTTACCGGAATCGCGTTGTGGTAGGCCTCGTTGAGCAGCGTGTTGTCTCCGGATCCGGAAATGGCTTTTGAAAGCAGAATCTCATCCTCTTTGACGGAAACCACGTAAAGCTCAACAACATCCCCGATGGAGTAGGGGAACTCACCTTTGGAATTCAGCAGATCCGCTCTGTTGGCAACTCCGTCTATCTGGGTTCCGGTATCCAGGAAGACGGAGTCTTTACCAATTGAGATGATACAGCCGGAAATTTTATTGCCGACCTCAATATTCCGGGTGATTTTGGAGCTGTATGACTCCAGTAGATCTGCAAAACTGGGATCAGCGTCTTCTGCAGGGAGTTCTTCTTCAGAAAAGGATGGCATCTGTGGTTTTCCTCTTGATCATTATATTGGATTTCTCGGAACTATCAGACAAAACAGGCGCGTTGTCAATGATTTACAACTTTCCTTTTAATTCGCCGAAACGCCACTCAGCATAAACCAGATCAGCCCGTCCGTTGTGGGCACTTGGGTCAGGTCAACCCGATAGGAGAACCCACCAAAGATCAGCTCCGGTATATGCAGAACATAATTGCTGTTCACCAGGGACAGAGTCGACGGCTGGCAGGCGCTAAAGTCACCCAAGTTTACCGGTTCACCAAAATTGATGAGCCTGAACATCGGGTTAGTGCTTGCATCCGGAATATATAGAAAATCAATCCACAAATTGGGATTCGAGTTTACGATCGGGACAAAGAGATGGTATGTCGAATCCGTCAGAGACAGGGATGCAGCACAGGGATCTGCACCCGGATAAATGTAACAAATTCCCAGGCTGTCATAAAGGGTCATGTTTCTTTTCTGCGTGCCGTAACTGCCGTAACCATACATGATCTTGTCAATATCGGTCGGATAGCCGGAAACATTTCCATATAAATCCCGCAGATTCAGCCAGTGACCCAGTTCATGCATGGCTACCGTATGCACATCCATGGCGTCTTTGGGGGTGGAGACGCCTGCGCTCCATTTGAATTTTGTGTTGAATGTGATGTCACATTCACTGATAACACCGCCAGAGCTTCGCATCGACGCCTGTCCGATAATCGAACTATCCTGAAGATCCGCCCAGATAATCTCGTTGATTTGATTCATGGCGGTTTTTACAGCAGTGGTTGCACCGGCATACTTGAAGAAAAAACTTTTGTTGGGAACTGCATTCCAGGTATTGGCCGCATCCTGGATTGCTTTTAAAATGGAGGCATCGCCATTTGGGTTGACTTGGAATTCCACAACTGGACTGGCGCCGGTCCACTTGATCCCGCCATATGAAAAGGTAACGGTAAAGGGAAGGGAGTTGGATTTATCGCCGGCAGGGTTTGTTATATAAACCGGACCGCTGCCGGCCGAGGATGGATAGCCGCTGCTGGATTTAAAAACAGGAACATTCACCACAACATCGGAATTCGACCATGAAGACACACAGGACGGGCATCCGTAATACCCGTTGCTTTTATAGTAGAAATACGGGGTTCCGGGTGATGCGCCAAGATTGTTGCCGCTGATGGTGATCAATGTGTCGGTTCCGGCGGATGCCGAAAAAGGGGTGATGCCGGAAATCGATTGGGCCGTAGAAACGGATTCTGAATTCAGCATGTTCTGGCTTTCAGGATTTGCCGGGATTCCACCTGTCAGCGCCTTGACGATGCGTTCCTTGAATTTCTTCAATGGAAGATTGCCGACTTTATCATCAAGGATAGAGAATTTACCCTGAAATCCGCCATGGATTCGAAACCATGGCGCATCCTCCCCGGTATTTACAAGCCCGTCTTCTGCAACCTGTTTATCCGTGAGGGGATGGATAAATATCACCACTTTTTCTCCGACCGAAAAATCAGGGACATCCGTCACTTCCACGGTTGTATCTCCGATCTTTCCACCGGGTACGGCGATGGAGATATTGCCTGAATTGCCGATACCCTTTAAACGCTCTTCCGTGGAAACAACCACTTTTGTAAAAATTTCGGTTTTGTCCCGGTTCCAATAACAGTTTCGATGCAAAACCTGGCCAACGATGATTGAATCAGCCCCGGATGCCAGTTCTTCCAGACTCATTTCCAGCATCAGGGCTGCGGCGTTCCCTGTAACCCCCATGATTGTGATGAATAAAAAAAGAATCATTACAATCAAGTTCATATTGATTTTTGGCAATTTCATTCTGATTGTCCTTTTTATTCCAATTCGCTTTCAAAATGACATACCTGCAAGTGTCAACGCCATTGCTACAGAGAACAAATTCGATATTATTTTTTGATTATAAACACTGGATTTGAAAAAAGCAAATGCCGTACTATCGCGTCGCTACGCCGCCATTGTTTTGCAGGTAACCCATTGTGCGCGAACAGCCCGTGGCGAGTCCGCATCGGCTTTGGAATCTAACAGAGATAGCGCGGCAGGATTCTTTTCGTAATAAGTATCCGGCTCATATGTCCAGCCGGCTGCCAGACGTTTTTCCTCTTTTTCAAGGGCGGCCCAGAGATATCGGCCCAACAGGGGAGCGGCGATGCGGGATTTCCATCCAAACGCGGAATAAAGATCGGTTAATAGCGAATCCATTCGATTGGCCATCTCAAGGTTTTGTCCATACCATTTTTTCATGGCCCATACGGCCCCGGCCGAGGATATGGGCAGGGATTGGGCTTCCCATAAATAACGGTTCCGAACACGCAGATTTGAATGGTTTTTATATCGCTGCCAGCCGGTCAATTGGGTTCGTATCAGACGCGCCAGACTGGGTCCGTTGACTTTGAAATCCTGAAGAAAGGCATTGTGGAGAAAGGTCTCTTCCTCTCCATCATGAATATGCGGGTGGCGGAAGTTGAACCGATACTGTCCGTGGGCGTCGGCATGCGGGAATTCGGAGGGATCGATGAGCGTTTTTTCCGCTTTATGTTTTTCATACAGCGGCGTGCCTGAATTGGGGGTATAGAGCATGAACTGGTGAAAATCGGTTCCATGGCTGACTGCATGGTCAATGATTCGGTTCATGTCTTCCGGACGGTGATCCTCCATGCCGATGATGGAAGATCCGAGCACTCGGATGCCGTGAGACTGTAATGACCGGACCAGGGACCTTGTATCAGTGTTTTTAAGTTTCTGATACCGGCTCTGCTCGCCTTCAAGTCCCATCCATACCCATGATACGCCCAAACCGATGAGCTGCGCCGGACTGTATGACTGTAAAACGCGGGCGGAGCTGAAGACGTATAGGGCCCAGCTCTTGTTGTGCGTCTCCATTAATTCGAGCAGACGCAGCGCCCGGCGGCGATGCAGCAGAAAATTCTCGTCCATGACAAAGAACGACTTGATTTTGAGCCGGTTTTCCAGTTCACACATGACGTTGAACAATTCGTCTCCGGTTTCGTAAAAATTGACAAATTTTCCCTTGCCGCCAAAAAGCGCCGAAGTCGAACAGAAATTGCACCCGACCGGACATCCCGCAGATGGCAGCAGCATGGCCGCTGTGTCGCCGGGCTTTTCCTTGAGCGTCATTCCCATGATGCGGGTTCCATATCCCGAATACGTCAGTGGATGCCGGACCGGAGCGTGAACATCCTGACCGAGGAAAGCCCTGAACCAGGCTATCCCGTCTCCCTTGACGACATGATCCGCATTGACAATGCCGTGAATATTCTCCAGGTTGGCGATGTGGCCGCCGAGGACAAGGGTTGCCCGGGGTTGATGACGACGCACCAGTTCGCACATGCGGATGACCTTGGCGACATTCGGAATGATTGCGCTGATTCCGATGATGTCGTAAGTATTGTTCGTGATTTCCTCGATGAAGCGGTCATGGGCCGGAAAATCAAGCAGGGTGCACGGCGCGTCGATATTGTTCTGAATGAGCATCAATCCAAAACTGCGATGAAACATGCGAAGGGAAAATGCACCCTGAAAGCGGGTGACTTGATTCTGATAAAGCTCCATCGGGTTGATTTTTCGGCTGCCGAATGCGTCGTCTTGTGAATAAGGGCCGAAAACGCTGGACAAAAGAACCCTGGCTCTTTTTCCCAGTGGATGTGTCATTGCCATGATGAGTCTCCTTGTTTGCCTGTAATATGATTGAAGGAGACACCATGTTAGCCCAGAATGCCTGTGATGGATAGCCGTTGCCCGGCCTTATTACAATGATATTACAAAGCCGACAAGATTCAACCAATGGTCCGTACTGCGGCAAACCGGGGCTCATGAAGCGGGATGATGATATCGGCCAGGGCTTTGACCTTCAGTAACAGGTTATACGATTCAACGACATTGACATGGGTTCCCGGCGGAATGACCTCCATTTCCATGGCCCTGACAGCGGCAGGCGGATCAAAATTCTCCATGATGACGCAAAAACCCGTTATGGCCGCAATACCTGCTGAAGTTTGAACCAGTACCGTCAGCCCGCCCGGGGTATGCGCCGGCGTGTGAAGGACCGAAATACCGGGCACGATCTCCATGTCTTCGTGAACAGTCTGGATCTGGTCATTTTCCTCGATCTCGCAGATATAATCCTCCATATAGCGATAATCCAGCGGATGAGGATTATGAATGGTTTCCAGCTCTTTTTCATGTACATAAAACCGGGCATGGGTACATTTGTAATCGTTTTCGCAATGGTCGTTGTGAAGGTGGGTATGAATGACCACATCAATGTCTTCAGGGGCCAGGTTCCATCGCGCCAGGCCTTCCTCAAACCGGTATATTCTGCCGGCGATGGCCTTTTCCCGTTCCGGAGATTGAATCGGGTTCATTTCACCCGTGTCCACCAGAATTTTCGGTCCGTCTCCTTCCAGGTACCAGCAGTAAATCGGAATGGTATAGGACTGTCCCTGACCGTACTGGTAGGTCATCATGCTCTTGTCAAAAATTTTGGTTCCCATCACGATGGGATGAATTCGATAAGTTTCCATAAATCACCTGTTCGAAATGAGTCAAATTATTCTACTTGCACAGATTACTGCGTTGAAGGAAAATCTGTCAAGAAGTGATTCTGTGTCGTTCATCATCATGAATTACTTTCAGTGGGAACGATATTGTTGCATTTTTAATCTATTTTCTGATAAGAGATAAAAATAATAATTTAACTTCAAGAAATTGACAGGTCTGTCAAGGAATATTCCCCTTATATGCGCATAGGATTTTGAATCATCAAGTGATTATCATGGCCCCAAAACCCACTTATGAAGAACTGGAACAAAAATTTAAAGCTTTAGAATCCACCGATTTCTTCGAACTCAAGCAGTCCAAAGAGATGCTGCAGAAGGAGCTGGCAGAGTGCAGGCGGGCCGAAGCCATGGCGCATTACGAAAGAGAAAAGTTCCAGGCCTTCTTACAGCATGCGCCTATTGGAATATTATCGATCGATGAAGCCGGAAGATTCACTTATGCCAATCCCAGGTTCACAGAAATCCTTGGTTATGACCTAACAGATGTTCCAGACGGAAAAACATGGTTCCGAAAGGCCTATCCGGATCCGCAGTACAGAAAGCAGGTCATCGCGGATTGGATCGATGACCTGAATGCCTATCATCCCGGAGAAAAGCGTCCCAGGGTCTTTGATGTCATCTGTAAAGATGGCGAAAAAAAAGTTGTCAATTTCATACCGGTAAGTCTGGAAACCGGCGAAAACCTGATCGCCTGCGAGGATATCACCGAGCGGCTGTTTCTGGAAGACCAGCTTCAGCAGGCCCAGAAAATGGAGGCCGTCGGCATTCTGGCGGGCGGGGTGGCCCACGAATTCAACAACCTGCTTCAGGCCATCAGCGGCTATACCCAGCTTCTGCAGTTGGATAAAGCCGCCGGTGATCCGGATCTGCCCAGACTCAAAGCGATCGAAAAATCGGTTGCCCGGGCGGCCCAGCTTGTCCGTCAGCTCCTTTTGTTCAGCTGCAAGGATGTGGCTGAGGGCCGCAACGTCAATCTCAGCCAGGAAATGGGGCATGTTGTCAGTATTCTGGAACGCACCCTTCCCGGGATGATTGACATCGAACTTCATCTGGGCAGCCGGCTGTGGACGGTGAAAGCCGATCCGCATCAAATCGAGCAGGTACTGCTGAACCTGGGAATCAATGCCGCAGACGCCATGCCGGATGGAGGAAGGCTCATCATTCAAACCCAGAACGTGGCGATAAACAAAGTCCATGTGCGACAGCACCTCGGCGCTCCCCCGGGAAACTATGTGCTGCTGACTGTTTCCGACACCGGCTGCGGCATGGACAAAGAAACCCAGGATCACATCTTCGAACCGTTTTTTACCACCAAAGGGGTCGGCAAGGGCACAGGACTGGGGCTGGCATCGGTTTATGGCATTGTCAAGGGTAACGGCGGGTATATTTACTGTGAAAGCGGCCCCGGCCAGGGAACGACGTTCAAAATTTATCTGCCGGCATTTGGCTGTTACGCTCCCGGATAGCTTCGTGTCAGAGCGCTGTAAATCCGAAGCAGTTTGGCCGGAAGCTCCCGGACATCCGATATCACGTTGTGATGGACACTTCCGTATAGATCATCGAGCCTGGCGTCGCTTTGCATGTTCACGGTGACGGCATGGGTATGAATGCGGCGGGAAATGCCTTCTCCAATGGCTTTGCGAGTATCGGAAACGGCATATCCCTGCTTGTAGTCCACATCATTGGGAAACCCGTCCCCCAGAATAACCATCAGCCTTACGCTGGCTGTAATTTTATCAAACTGAGCAATCGCATGACGAATAGCAGCGCCCATCCGCGTGCTGCGCTGGGGTGTAAGGCCGCTGATTCGCCTGCGGACGGCATCATTCAGTGGCTCGTCGAATCCTTTGATGTGCGTATAATCCACGGAAAGGCGCCCGTTACCGGAAAAACCGGCAATGGCAAAGGTATCTCCCACAATGCCGAGGGCTTCGCAAAACAACACCATGGCCTCTTTTTCAACATCCAGCACCGTGGTGCCGGCATCGGAATGATTGTTCGTGAGAGCGTTGCCAGTCGATCGGGAAAGATCGACCAGCAACAGGACCGCCACATTCCGCTCCTGCTTGATCCGTTTGATGTAAAGCCGGTCTGACGGAATCAGACCGGCTTTTTTGTCCAGAACAAAATCCAGAATAGCCCGGTAATCCAGTTCATCGCCTTCTGTCCAGTTTCGCAGCAGCTTCAGGCCCTGGGGTTTCATCAGCTCAAAGGCATATCGGATCTGGCTGACCAGTTCCCGGTATCGCGAAAGGGTCTGATCATAAAAACCGGCGTTGGCGCCTTCCACATCGCGATCCACCACACGAACGTGATTGTGCAGATAGTCGCTGTGACGGCTGTCCCACTCCGGGTACCAGGTTGCAGGGAGCGTATCGTAAATGACCGTCGTATCCATCAGGCCGGGAATTTCCATCAGGTCCAGATCCGACAGTTCCATGGAAACAGCAGCCAGGTGAACGGCGGTTTTGGATGGGTCCGAGCTTTTAGATGCACGAACCAGATTGAGCATCTCATTCTTGTCGATTTTTCCGCCATGACGAACCAGGAGTTTTCTGATTCTGGATTTGTAAACCCTGATCCCTTTTTCAGCCAGGTTGCGCTTCAGAAGGGCTGCTTTTGTCTCGGCGTGTCGATCCATCGCCAAATCCGGTCGCAGACCTCTGCCAAAAGGGGTTTTCAACCGGGAATCGTTTTCAAGGCAAGCTGCCTTCAGACAGGATTCAATCCGGCGATACGATTTCCATACCAGAGCGGCGCAGTCCTCAACTCTGGCGGTTATTCCAATAACCCGGCAAAAATCCAAAACAACGGCATCGATGGCATGATCAATTGTTGATTCAACTCCTGGCGAGAGCGGTCTCCGAATTTCAGGATCACGGATGCCAAGCGCAATTTTCAAATACAGGGCCTCGAGGGGAAATTCCCGGAGGCTGTCCGGATAAATGCGGTTTGCCTCCTTGACCAAAACAGGCAGAGACTGCCGGATAATTCCCGGATAACGCTGTTCCAGGATGATCCGTATCCGGCCATGCTCAAAAACAGTCATTAAATCTGCGGCCAAAGCAGGATTGGCAAACATCCGACAAAACAGGCTCATATCCGAAGCCGCCAAGGCATCCCTTTCATTTTTCTGCTCCGTCTCACCGCCGTCTTCAATTCTGAGTCGCCGTAAAGGATCCCCGCTCCCTGATCCCTGAGCGCCACTATCTTCTGAATCGCCGCAGGCTTCAATCGCCATTTCCAGATCAAATTCGTAGGTGCCGAATTCATGATAACAGGCTTCAAACCGGGTCAGGCATTTATACAGGAAAAGGTTTTCCGATTTCGCGGCAAAGCGGCTGATTTCATCCGGCAGATAAATGCGGTTTCCGCGGGAACACACCAGCGGTGTCTCAGGGGTGAATAAGTCGGTTTCTGAAAGCTCGGAAAGGGGGCAGACGGAAAGCATTCTGCCGGTTCTGGCCTGTAGGTAACGGTTCAACCCGAACTGAATCTGAGAAAAAGATACGGCAACCTGAAGCGCATCCACCAGATCCATCGCCTGTTGGGATTCAAGGGATAAAAATCGGGTTCCTGCCGCCTTGTCCTGGTTGAATCGGGTCAGTCCTGCGAATACAAATTGGGGCAGGGCATGACCGTCTAAAAGGAATGCTCCCCGCTGCATGCCATCCAGAAAACCATCCACCAGATCCAAATCTGCCTGGGCAACCCGCATCAGCTGCCTGATCTGATAAAGCCGGCGGAAAGGAGAAAACGATTGAACGGCGTTGGGAATGATGTGACAGAGATGTTTGCACCGGTTATAGGACAGGTCCGGGGAAAGGGCACTGCCAAGAAGCTCCAGAAAGGAAAGACTCGATTCGATATCTTCGGATTCAAGGAGCTTTGAAAGGGTTTCAAACGGACTCCCCAGCGTGTATGTACCGATCTTCAGCAGTTTATGGGTCGTATCGTTAAATCGATCGATCAACCGTTTATCCCCTGTCTTGAGAACTGGAACCAGGTGGATGGCTACAATCCTGCCGATTGCAGCGCTTTTTGCACCGACTTCCCTGACCATGAAGCGGAACAACTCGACATGTTCCGGGGCGGCCATTCCGGATAGTTCGATCAGCCCTGTCGCGACAGCAAGACCGAAAGCGGTTTCCTGAGACAGCCCCCAGATCGTATCCTCAACGATCTGTCCCAGTTCTTTTTCAGTTACAGGGGGAAGACGACCCGACAACTTTTCCCATACCATGGAAGCGGTTTCCGGGTCTGCCAGATACAGCATGGCCATCAGGTCATCGATCGCAGACGTTGTCGGCTCTGATTTCATCAATTTGCTCCCATATGGTGATCACATATGGCAAAAAACAGTTTGCATGTCAAAATAAAAGGGATATAGTGCCGAGTGGATAATTATTATCCATTAACGGCATATCGATATTCTGAAAGAGGCCTGTTATGCGTGACGGGATCAACACCCGGGAACAACTCCTTGCTGAAGTGGATGCATTGCGCTCGCGTGTGAAAGACCTTGAGGCCCGGTGCGCGAGGGTTGAGGAAGATACAGTTCGCAAGAGTGAGGAAAAATACCGCCTGCTGTTTCATTCCACGCCAATTGCCCTGTTAGAAAGGGATGCCTCCCGTCTCAAGACTTATCTCGACCTCCTTCGCGAATCAGGGATCGCTGATTTCGAAGCATATCTGCGGGACAATCGTCAGGAAACAGCTCATTGCATGAGCATGATAAAGACCGTTGAATTCAATAACGCTTTTTTGAAATTGCTGGAAGTTGATACCAGAGATCAACTGGAAAGCGGTTTTCCATTTATCGGGAGTCCCGAGGAATTTCATCGTCTTGTGCTTGAAATCATTCCGATGATCGCCGAACGCAATATTTCCCGGGAAAGGGAAATAACCCTTGTTACAGGAAAAGGCAACAAAAGAAGTGTTCTGACAAAAGCGCTGATCGTCTCGGGCAGTGAAGACACGCTGGCCCGCATCGTCATCGCCATGGTTGACATCACCCAACGAAAGGAAGCTGAAGAATCCCTTCGGGTCAGTGAACAGCGGTTTCGCGAACAGGCGATGCGGGACAATCTGACAGGGCTGTATAATCGGCGCTATCTTTATAACTCCCTGACCGGGTTGATTGAAACCAGCAGGGCAACTCAATCTTCCCTCTCAGTTATTTTCATGGATCTGGACAATTTCAAGAAAGTGGTGGACACTTACGGCCATCTGAACGGCAGCCGCGCGATTCAGGAAGTGGCCAGAACCATTCATGAGAACGTTGATGCGCCGGCCTACGCCGTGGCATATGCGGGGGACGAATTCGTCATCGTTCTGCCGGGATTCAATTCGTTCCAGGCAGTGGAAAAAGCCTCAAATCTTCAATCCCGAATAAAAAGCGCGGTCTACCTGCTTGATTATGGCCATGAGGTGAAACTCCAGGCCAGTTATGGCATTGCTGCTTTCCCTGACCATGCTACGGATTTAACCGGTCTTCTGGCCTCTGCTGACCGGGCGCTGTTTAGCGTTAAAGAAAAGGGCAGGGGAGGTGTCGGACTTGCCGACCGGCTGACTTCTTTTGAAGACCTGTTCAACCAATGATGACTTCGTAACCGGTCATGAAAATAGCATTGGCCGTCCCCTATCATGAAAACCACTAATCATAGCTGTATACTTTATAGACGGTTGATGATCCCAACAGCGCATCCACGGTTCCTTCCTTTTGATCCCGTTTCTCGTTTGCAAACCATCGCTGCCATGCTTCGAGAGATTTCCAAGTGCTGATTACCAGATATTCACTGCGGTCATCAACATTGCGCATCGTTTCGCCGGAAATATACCCATACTGGTGATTTGCCATGTCCCTGAGCTCAAGCAGCAGTTCATTGAGCTTGGACATCAGGGCGGAATCCAGCAGCCCGCTCGTTATACTCGGAATCTTTCGTGTCATGAGTACGCGTACCGTCATATTATTTCCTCCTTGAATAAACACGGCTGAACTTGTAGTCAAATTGATGAATGCTTGAAAAATTGCTTATCCGACAATCAGAATAACATCTCCGGTGGATACCTCGGAGCCTTTTTCAAACCGGATCTCCTTAACCATTCCGGAAACATGGGTGATCAGGCTGTTTTCCATTTTCATGGCCTCCAGAACGGCGACGCTCTGGCCTGCGCTGACTATTTCACCGACTTTTACCTTGATTTCCAGAATCAAACCGGGGATGGGTGCTAAAATGGGTTCACTCTGACTCGGCAGGACAGGCAAGATGGAAGCCTGGTGTTTCTGAGACTGGACCGTCGCCGAAGCTTCATTCGTCCGTTTCACGGCACCCGGTGGTTGGGTTGCAGGCCGTTGTGAATCCGGCTTTGGCGGCCTGCCGATATGAACCACATAAGGCTGTCCGTTTACCTGAACGCGGGCTGAATTCCCGGCAATGCCGCTGATGGTGACATCAAAGTTTTTCTGATTGATTTCGAGATGGTATTTCATTGAGCTGCCTCGCAATCGGTTTCACGATGAATGGAAGTCCGCATCTTGTGCATCATTCATCCAAACCGGTAAAAGATCAAAAGTGTTTTTTGGAATTAACGGGCCGCAGAAATGTTTGAGAACGTGCATTCTGAATTTCGATGCGGCCACACTGACCCCATGAATTCGGACCGGTTCGTTTCGCATCGATGGTATCACGGGATGATTTAGAAGAAGCCAAATGGAGATGAATCGCCGTGGCAATGGCGACAACCGTCTCCGGGTCGGGTGCGGATGAAATATCAGGGCGATTGAGTGGCTCTGTCCGGGGTTCAGACGCCGGCATGGCGGGTTGAGACAATGGAGACGCCAGCCTGGCACGTCTTTTCTCAAAAACGATAAAGAGCTGTCCGGCAGACAGCATGCCGATCATCAGCATCGACAATACCAGGAAAACCCCAAAAAAACGGACTACCAGGGTTCCGAGGGCATAACTCCAAAAATAATCCTTGGGTCCCCCGATGAGCCGGATTTGGCCGTTTGCCACGCCATCGCTGTCCAGTTCCCCGCCATCTGCGACATGGATAATGAATTGGTTGGCGTTATCGCCTCCTTTTACTACCTTGATTCCGGAATTAAACCATTTTGTCGGTTTATTTGAATTGTAAATCCAGTATTCGGTTGAAACCGTAAAAAATGAAGATGAAATGATGATTTCGGCTTCAGCGCCCTGGGGAAGATCCGCCATTACATCGAAAAAAGAGGATTTGAATTCTTTAATATCCAGATCCGGTGTCCGGAGGGCTTCAAATTCAATGCCTTTGACATCCGTCAGTTCACCCTGAGTCGTTTTGAAGTCGATCAGCACGCTCGTGCTTTTTGCCCGCGGGATGAGTTTGGCTGTGATGGTTTTTCCTGCACGGACAAACTCGGGGACGGGTTTCTCCGTATCCTCTCCAAAAGCGGCCAGTGCTTCATTCTGAACAAGCAGCGGCAAAAACACTGCGGCTATAAGCCATAATATGTGGGCAGGTCTGAAAAAACGGAATCTCATGATGGCCTCCTATTGAAACATGGCAATAAACATGCCGGCTGCTGCCGCGGATCCGATGACACCTGCCAGATTGGGTCCCATGGCATGCATGATCAGCCAGTTGTCCGGATCGGCTTTCAACCCTTCGGTGTGCGATACCCGGGCTGACATGGGTACGGCTGAAACCCCGGCGGAGCCGATCAGCGGGTTCATTTTTTCCTTCAGGAAAAGATTCATGATGTGGACCGTCAAAATCCCTCCGAAGGTGCACACCACAAAATCCACAAGGCCGAAAGCAAAAATCAGCATGGGCTTCCAGTTTAAAAAAACCTCCGCCTGCATGGTGGCTCCCACCGAAAGCCCCAGGAAAATGGTCACAATGTTCATCAGGGCATTCTGGGCGGTATCGGAAAGGCGTTTGACCACGCCGCTTTCCCGCATCAGGTTGCCGAACATGAACATGCCCATCAGCGGTGCGACGGCCGGAATCAGCAGGACAATCAATACGGTTGCAATCAGCGGGAACAGAAGCTTTTCCTTTGCAGACACGGACCTGAGCTGACGCATTTTGATCCGGCGCTGAGAAGGCGTGGTCATCCATCGCATGATGGGGGGCTGAATCAGGGGAACCATAGCCATGTAAGAATAGGCCGCCAGCGCGTTAGCGCCCAGCAAATGCGGCGCCAGTTTGGTAGTCAGGTAAATTGTCGTGGGACCGTCCGCGCCTCCGATAATCCCGACGGAAGCGGCTTCCTTTAGCGTGAATCCAAAGGCCAGGGTGCCGATATAGGTTACAAAGACACCCAATTGCGCACCGGCCCCGATGATCAGGGTCTTGGGATTGGCAATCAGGGGTCCGAAATCCGTCATGGCGCCCAGCCCCAGAAAAATGACGCAGGGAATGATTTCCCACTCGACCCCGTATTTGTAGAATGCGCGGATCAGATCCGGATTGCCTTGCTCCGTATAACCCATCAGCGGTGTGAGCGGGAAATTGACAATAAAAATGCCGAATCCGATCGGAAGCAGCAGAAGCGGCTCATATTCTTTTGCAATGGCAAGGTAAAGAAAGATCAGGCCGACGCCGATCATCAACACATTGCCGCCCGTCAGATTGGGGACTCCGGTTTGGGTGAATAAAATACTTCGAATGAGTTCAACCAGTTGTTCCCAGGACATTTTATGAAGTCTCCTTGTCTAAAGCGGTATATTTCCGTGTTTTTTTGGCGGATTCACATCCCGCTTGTTTCGCAGCATTTTCAGAGATTGTATCAAATGCGGCCGGGTATCCGCCGGATCGATGACATCATCGATATAGCCCAGTTCGGCAGCCCGGTATGGGTTGGAAAACTTGTCCCGGTAATCATCGACCCGCCGCTGACGTTCCTCCTCTGGACCTGCGGATGCTTCGATTTCTTTTCGGGAAATGATGTTGACCGCACCTTCGGCGCCCATGACTGCGATTTCCGCACCGGGATAGGCCAGATTGATGTCCCCCCGGATATGTTTGGAATTCATGACAATGTAGGCCCCACCATAGGCTTTCCGGGTGATGACGGTGATCCGGGGAACCGTTGCCTCGCAGAAGGCATAAATGAGCTTGGCGCCGTGTTTGATGATGCCGCCATGCTCCTGGTGGGTTCCCGGAAGAAAACCCGGCACGTCTTCATAAATGATGAGTGGAATATTGAATGCGTCGCAGAAACGGACAAACCGGGCCCCCTTGATGGAGGCGTCGATATCCAGGCATCCGGCCATGATGCTGGGCTGATTGGCCACCACCCCGACGGGCATGCCGTCCAGACGGCCGAAGCCGATCACGATATTTTGGGCCCAGTGTTGATGAACTTCGAAAAAATACCCGTCATCCATATTGGATCGAACAATCCGGCGAATGTCATAGGGCTTGTTGGGATCGGACGGCACCGCATCGCGGAGGGATTCATCCCGGCGCAAGGGGTCATCCTTGTTAACAGACCTGGGCGGATCTTCCATGTTGTTCTGGGGAAGAAACGAAATCAATTCGCGGATCATCTCCAGGCATGCACTGTCATCGGGCGCGGAAAAATGGGCCACGCCGCTTTTGGCGTTGTGGGCCATGGCGCCTCCCAGATCTTCCTTGCTGACCACTTCCCGGGTAACGGCCTTGATGACCTCCGGGCCCGTGATGAACATGTGGCCTGTTTTTTCAACCATGAAAATCCAGTCGGTCAGGGCCGGGCTATAGACCGCGCCGCCGGCGGAAGGCCCCATGATTGCGGTAATCTGCGGCACCACGCCCGAAGCCAGGACATTAAGCAGGAATATATCGCCATAACCGGCCAGGCTCATCACCCCTTCCTGAATCCGGGCCCCTCCCGAGTCGCAAAGGCCGATGACCGGTGATCCGGTTTTCATGGCGGTTTTCATGATTTTTGCGATTTTTTCCGCATGGGCCAGTGAAAGGGAACCGCCCAGCACGGTAAAGTCCTGGGCAAAAACAAAGGCCTGTCTGCCGTGGATCATGCCGTACCCGGTGACAACCCCATCTCCGGGGAATTTCTGATCGGCCATGTCGAAATCGATGCATCGGTGCGTCTTGAAACGATCGGTTTCGACGAATGTATCCGGGTCCAGCAGCCGGGTGATCCGCTCCCGGGCGGTGAGCTTGCCGGCTTCGTGCTGTTTTCGAATTTTGTCCTCTCCTCCGCCTGCAAGGGCCAGGAGTGCTTTTTGCCGGAGTTTTTCTATCAATTCGGATGATTCCATGAGATCTCCTTTGGTAATGTCAATGTAATGCATCTACATAAAACCAACGTAAACGTCAAATAGTGTCTACATGGTTCAATATATTTTTTGCAATATTCTTTATTGAACAACTGGCGGAAATCAGCCATCATGTGCTGGAAAAATCCTCGGGTTTGTGTTATAAATGAGTCTCATCTGTCGAAGACTTAACAAGAGTTTGGGATTGATTCGTGAAAAAGCTTTTCACAGCGTATTACGGGGACATTGAGCATTGCAGATTGACGGCAGATGAAAACTCTGTCTTCTTGATCTCATGGCATTTTTCCTGCATAGTTAATAAATAAAACCAGAGTTGGAAAATTTGTTAAAGTCATCAAACGTTTTTTCATTCAACAAAACAGGAGGAACAAAAATGAAAAGAGCAGTGGTGTTGATCTTGGCCGTGTTGTGTATTGCCCCGACCATCGCTTTGGCGGAAACCTTAAAGCTCGGTTTCATCAATTCAATCACCGGACCGGAAGCCCCTATCGGAGAAAACCTGACAAACGGTGTCACCCTTGCCATCGAGGATCTGAAGGCAAAAGGGATTGATGTGGATCTGATCAAGGAAGATGATACAGGCAAACCTGAAAAATCCATGGCAGCTCTCGAGAAACTGGCTACCCGCGATAAAGTTGTCGGCATCGTGGGTCCTTACACTTCCGCCACGTCAAACGCCGACGCCAAGATGGCTGAACGTTACAAGGTGCCTTTACTCATTCCGGCTGCCTCGAAGGAGGAGATTACCCGTCAGAACCTTCAGTGGACCTTCCGGACATCAGGCACGACCGGCGACTATGCCACGATTCTTTTTGATCTGGCTACCGGACTTGGCAAGCCCAAGACCCTTGCCATTCTGAATGAGAATACCGATTTTGGCGTCTCGGCAGCCACCAGCGCAAAGGCCATCGCAGAAAAGAAAGGCATTAAATTGGTTTTTGAAGAGGCCTATTCCAAGGGCTCGCCGGATTACCGCTCCACGCTGGCCCAAGCCAAGGCTACCAATCCAGACCTCGTTTTCATGGTATCCTATGTGGCCGACGCTATTTTGCTGATGAGGCAGTCGCGGGAAATCGGACTGTCACCCATGGCTTTCATCGGTGCGGGCGCCGGTTTCTCGGTGGCCCAGTTCGCCTCTGAAAAAGAAATCAGCAATGGCATTTTCTCCTCGACGCAGTGGACAGAGGATGTTCCATGGGGCAATTCCAGGGACTGGTATCAGCGCTATGAAAAGAAGTTCGGCAAGGCGCCCACCTATCACGCGGCCTGTGCATACGAATCTATGATGATCATGGGTCAGGTTGCGTCTACGGTCGGCGGCGACAGGGAGAAGTTGCGCCAGGGACTTAAAACCGGAAAATGGAACGGCATCCTCGGCGAAGTTTCCTTCCAGGACTATGACGGCTACCAGAACCAGCGCAAAGCCCAGATGCTCGTCGAGCAGGTACAAAACGGCAAGCACGAGACTGTATGGCCGGCTGATCTTGCAGCCAAGAAACCGATCTGGCCTTTCCCGGGTTGGACAAAGTAATGGCCTCGAGTTCGAAGCGTGAGGCGTGAAGTGTAAACGGTGGGCTGTCACATTACCGTGAAAATTCATGTTGAAATCGTGAGGATGTGAGAGCGTGAAATGGTTCCGCCCTCACATCCTCACGGTTTAACCCGTTTTCATGTACGGGAATGCCCTATTCATGACCTTTTACTTATCAAGTACCGAGGGATTATGTCTGTATTTTTTCAATCAATGATCAGCGGCATCCTGATCGGTGGCGTTTACGCCCTGATCGGCATTGGCTTGACCATCATTTTCGGGGTCATGCGGATCATCAATTTTGCCCATGGCGATCTGCTGATGATCGGCATGTACATGACTTATTTTCTTTTTGCCCTGTTTCACATCGACCCCTTCGTCTCGATCATTGTGACGATTCCGTTGATGTTCCTGTTCGGTGCATTTCTGCAAAAAGTTTTTATTAACCGCGTGCTGGGCGCCTTGCCACAGAATCAGATCCTGCTGACCATCGGCATGGGCCTGGTCATGAGCAATGCGATCATGCTTGCCTTTACGTCGGACTACAAGATCCTGTCGACGACGTATTCGTCCGCCAGCTTCAATATTTTTGGCATATCGATCTCCAGTCCGCTGCTCATCTCTTTTGCCATCACAATTGCCATCACTGTGGCTTTGTATTGGTTTCTGTACAGGACCGATACGGGTCAGGCTGTCCGTGCAACGGCCCAGGACCGTGAAGCCGCTCAGCTCATGGGGATTAATGTCAAACGCATGTCGATCATCGCCTTCGGATTGGGGGCTTCACTTGCCGGTACTGCCGGTGCGCTCATATCGCCCACCTACTACATATTCCCACAGGTCGGAAGTGTCTTCACGCTGAAGGCCTTCGTGATCACCGTGCTTGGCGGCATGGGCAGCATCGTCGGCGCTACTCTCGGGGGCGTGATCATCGGTATTGCAGAGTCTGTTGGCGGCGTCTACTTCGGTTCTGGCTGGAAAGATGTCATCGTATTCATCCTGTTCCTGCTGGTGCTTCTGTTCAAGCCATCCGGCTTGCTGGGAACTTCAAAAGACTGACGAGGGCTTATACAGTATGAGATCATTCATGCACAACATGCGGGGAATGAGCACTCTTCCGGTCCTGCTGACCGTGGTGGCGGTTGTCGCGCTCTTTCTGATTCCGAATTTCGTGGAGAGCACCTACGCGCTTCACATCATGATACTTATCTTCATCAGCGTCATCATGGGATTGGGCTGGAATATCCTTGGCGGGTATACCGGCCAGTATTCGGTGGGTCATGCAGCCTACTTCGGTGTGGGCGCCTACACCACAATCATCCTGATGCAGTATCGGCATATTGCGCCGTGGTATGGCGTCTGGGCGGGCATAGTCGTAGCTGTTGCGATCGGCTTGATCATCGGTTCCATCTGTTTTCGTTTACGCGGCCCATATTTTGTTCTGGCTTCCATCGCCGTAGCCGAGATCTTCCGTGTTACCGCCCTGAACCTGAAAAACCTGACAAACGGCGCCGAAGGCATTCTGATCACCGATATCCCGCCGTTCAAGATCGGAGATGTCGTTATCACCGATTTCATGTCCAAGGTGCCCTTCTACTATATCGGGCTCGTTACCCTGATCATCGCCATCATTGTAACGTGGCTGCTTCAGAACTCCAAACTGGGTTACTACTTTCAGGCAATCCGCGAGGACCAGGATGCTGCTCACTCGCTGGGCATCAACCTGACCTTTTATAAAAATGTGGCGCTGTCCTTCTCCGTGGTTTTTACCTCTCTGGCCGGCAGTATCTATGGCCTCTACGTCGGTTTTATTGATCCCAGCACGGTTCTGGCGCTTGACCTGTCGGTACAGATCGTCATGATCTGCATCATCGGCGGAATCGGCACCATTTTCGGACCGGTGATCGGTGCTGTGGTGCTGGTGCCTTTTTCTGAAGCCCTGCGCAGCAACATGATTGCTCAGGCGGTGATTGATTCCGGACTGGTCAATGAGAATTCGGGTTTCGGGTTCTTTCTTAAAGAACAGTTATCCCATGCCCATGTACTGGTTTACGGGATTCTCTTGGTCGTTGTCATCCTGTACATGCCGGACGGCATTCTGGGCTTCATACGAAAAAAGCTCTTGGCAAAACGACGAAAGGAGGCGATCTGATGGCTATTCTTGAGATCAAACACGTCAGCAAGTTTTTTGGCGGACTATCAGCCAATTCCGATGTCTCCTTCGAGATGGTTCCGGGCATGGTCATGGGTCTTATCGGTCCCAACGGTGCAGGGAAGACCACGCTGTTCAACTGCATTACCGGTTACTATCCGCCTTCCCGTGGCGAGATCCTTTTCGACGGGCATCGCATGAACGGACTGCATCCCGATGCCGTGTGCAAGCTCGGCATGGCGCGAACCTGGCAGAAGGTGCGTCCCCTTGCGAAAATGAGCGTGGTGGACAATGTCATGGTCGGCGCCCTGTGCCGTACGAATTCGCTTAAAAAGGCACGCGTCGTGGCCATGGAAAAGATCCACGTCGTTGGTCTTGAAAATCGCGTAAATTTTCTAGCTGGTAGCCTGCCCATCGGCGAGCGTAAGAAACTGGAAGTGGCGCGCGTTCTGGCAACACTGCCCAAACTGCTGCTGCTCGACGAAGTTATGGGGGGACTCAATCCGGCCGAAAGTGAGGAAATCATTCAGCTGATTCTGGACATCAAGAACCTCGGGATCACCCAGATGGTCATCGAACACGACATGAAAGCGATCATGCGCATTTCCGACAGGATTGTGGTTCTGAATTCCGGCGAGAAGCTGGCTGAAGGGAATCCCCAGGAAATTGTTTCCAACAAGGCCGTGGTTGACGCCTATCTCGGAGGTGAGTAATGCTAAAGATCGAGAACCTGAACTTCAGTTATGGAGATCTCAAGGTCTTATGGGATGTGAACATCGAGGTAACGGAAGGCGAAATCGTGACGGTTGTTGGAGCAAACGGCGCCGGGAAATCGACGATCTTAAAGAATATCTCCCGCCTGGAAAAACCGGTATCCGGCAGCATCACCTTCAACGGTGTGGACTTGGTAAAATGCGAAGCGCATGAAGTGGTTGAACTCGGTGTCGTCCAGGTCCCTGAGGGCAGAAAGATCTTCCCGCAAATGACTGTCACTGAAAATCTGAGGATGGGGTCCTTTACCAGAAAAGCCCGCCAGAATCGCGATGCGAACATGGATCGGGTGTTCAAGATGCTTCCGCGACTCAAGGAGCGGGAAAAACAACTCGGTGGTACCATGTCGGGCGGGGAACAGCAAATGCTCGCCATTGCGCGAGGACTCATGGCAGATCCCAAGCTGTTGCTGCTTGATGAGCCATCGCTCGGGCTTTCGCCCCTCCTGGTAAAGTCCATATTTGCTATCATTTCCGAGATCAGCAGACAGGGCGTGACGATCCTGCTGGTCGAGCAGAATGTTTTCCAGTCCCTCAAGATCGCGAACCGCGGTTATGTGCTCGAAACAGGCCGGGTTGTGCTCAAGGACAATGGCGCTGCCCTGCTGAGTAACGACCACATCAAGAAAGCGTATCTTGGAATATAGGGAATTTAATTTAACCATCTAAAAAACAGAGGTTATGTCTATGCTCGTAAAAAACTGGATGAACAAACCCGCCATTACGATAGATAAACACAGCTCCATGCAGGAAGCCATGAATCTGATGAAAACGCATGGAATTACCCTGCTGCCGGTCATGGACAAAAAACGCCTTGTGGGCATTGTAACGGACAGGGATCTGAAAAAAGCCTCTCCATCCGATGCCACAACCCTGGAAATTCACGAGCTTCTCTATCTGCTATCAAGCATTCAAGTCAAAGACATCATGTCGTCGAAGCCGATTTCGGTTCCGCCGGATCTCACGATTGAAGAAACCGCTGAAATATTGCTGGCCAACAAGATATCCGGCGTCCCGGTTGTGGATAACGACGGCAGCGTCGTCGGGGTCATCACCCACACTGATCTGTTCAAGGTGATCATCTCCCTGACGGGCATCGGTAAAAAGGGCATCCAGTTCGCCTTCTGTCTGGAAGACCGGCAGGGCTCCATCCTGGAAGTCGCCAGCATCATCCGCCAGTTCGGGGGAAGAGTGGCCAGTATTCTGACATCCTACGAGAAGGCACCCGAAGGGTACCGGAACGTCTATATCCGTATGCACAGCATCGATCGTATCAAACTGCAGGAGCTCAAGTCCGCACTTAAGGAAAAAGCAACACTGCTTTACATGGTGGATCACCGGAACAATACCCGGGAAATCTTTTGATCGTAGGCGCGTGAGGGCGGAACCATTTCACGCCCTCACGATTTCAAGCAGATCATTTGCTTTTCTGATATTTCTCCAGCTTATACCGAAGGTTTCCCCTGGGGATGCCGAGTAGCTTGGCCACATGGGAAATATTTCCGTCCTTCATCTGCATGGCCTTCTGAAGCAGATACTGCGTGAATTGTTCCAATGCATCCTCAAGATTGATCCCTGTCGATGGAATCGGATGGCCTGAGGCCATCAATGACAACGTTTGATAAACGCCTCAAAAAGGCCCAGCATGTCATCGTTTTTCCGCAGCATGAGCTCCGGATGCCATTGCACCATGTCCATGGGTAGCGTTTTATGCTGGACTGCCTCGATTACCCCGTCCGGTGCTCTGGCCGAAATGATCAGATCCTGGCCGATGGCTTTGATGGACTGATGATGGCGGCTGTTTACCATGATTGTGGGACCGAACAGGTCAAACAGCCTGGAGCCGGGCTCGATTGTCACCGGATGATCCACATCAAAGGAAAGCTTATCCTGCATGTGTTTGAGGGTCGGTGTCGAAAACTGGGAAGGGATGTCCTGAAAAAGGGATCCGCCCAGGGCCACATTGATGAGCTGGATTCCCCGGCAAATGGCCAGAACCGGCTTTTTGCAAGCCATGACCGCCTGCAGGACAACCATTTGAAAGCGGTCCAGATCCGTGTCGGACGGTCCCAGCGCGGCAATCCCCTTTTCGCCGTAGAATGCAGGATCGACATCCATGCCGCCCGTGAAAAGAAATCCGTCGGCTTTTTCAACAGCCAGCCAGATGTTGTCCTGGTTATGCGTAAAGGAAAGTATCACGGCCAGCCCGCCGGCCTTTTCCACGGCCTCGGTATAGGTTGTCGAGATGCTGTTGGCCATTAGGCCGAAGCGGTTGATTTCCGTGTGCGCCACGACGGCAATGAGCGGTTTCATAGGCACTTATTTCAGCTTGGGATCCAGCGCGGCCCGCAGGCCGTCACCAAAAAGATTGAAAAACAGGACGGTCAGGAAAATGGCGATACCCGGGAAAAGGGTCATGTGATCCGCCACCCCGATGTAATCCCGGCTTTCCGCCAGCATGGCGCCCCATTCCGGCGTCGGCGGCTGGGCGCCCAGTCCCAGAAAGCTCAGGCTTGCCGCCGTGATGATGGATGTGCCGATACGCAGGGTAAAATAAATGATGACGCTGCTGAGGGTGCCGGGCATGATATGCACGAACATGATGCGTTTTTTGGATGCGCCGATGCTTCTGGCGGACCGGACATACAGGCTTTCCTTCAAGGCCAGTGTGCTGCCGCGCACGATGCGGGCAAAAGTGGGCATGCTGAATACGGATACGGCCACCACCACATTGACGAGCCCGGGACCCAGGATGGCGACAATGGCGATGGCCAGCAGAATGCCGGGAAAGGCGAACAGGACATCCGATGTCCGCATGATCAGGCCGTCCAGAAAGCCCCCGAAAAAGCCGCTGATAAGCCCCAGGGTGACGCCGGCCAGGGCGCCGAACAAGACCGATGTAATTCCCACGGCAAGAGATATCCGGGCGCCGTATATGATCCGGCTGAGGATGTCCCGGCCATAAAGGTCGGTTCCGGCCAGGTGGTCCGTGCTGGGCGGCATCATGGAGAGGCTGTAATCAGTTAGAAACGGGTCATACGGCGCGATGACGGGGGCGAATACGGCCACCAGCACCAGGATCAAAATAAACACTCCCGCAACCATCGCGGTTCTGCGCTGCCTGAATTTATGGTAAAATATCCCGAAAGGGGTCATCTTGATTGCTGTCATGCCTGTTTACTCATACCTGATTTCCGGATTGATCAGGGCATACACCATATCCACCATAAGACTGATAAACACAAAATGAAAGGAATACAGCAGCAGCAGGGCCTGCAGCACGGGATAGTCCCGCACGGCAACCGCATCGATCATGAACCGTCCCATGCCCGGCCAGGCAAAGACCATCTCCACCACCACGGAGCCGCCCAGCAGAAATCCGAACTGAAGACCGATCATGGTCACCACCGGAATCAGGGCGTTGCGAAAGGCATGTTTCCACATCACCAACTGTTCACTTACCCCTTTGGCCCGGGCCGTGCTGATATATTCTTCATCCAGCACGTCCAGAAATGCCGACAGCGTAAACCGGGCCATGATGGCGGCCACCGTGGCGCCCAGGGTAACGGAGGGCAGAATCAGCTCCGATAATTTTCCGGTATAACCGGCTACCGGAAGCCAGCCCATGTACACGGAAAAAAACTGGATCAACAGGAGCCCCAGCCAGAACTGGGGGATGGAAATGCCGGAAACCGAGACCAGCATGGCGGTGTAATCCTGCCATTTTCCGCTGTAAATGGCGGCAATTGCACCGAAAAAAACACCGAATACCACCGACCAGGCCATTCCGGCAACGGCCAGAATCATGGTCGGTGGATAACGCAGTGCGATTTCGTCAAAAACCGGTAGTTTGGATTTCAGGCTCATGCCCAGATCCCCCCGGAACACCTTGGCCATATACGTGACATACTGGGCCGGCAGGGGGCGGTCCAGTCCCAGATCCCTGCGGAGCTTTTCAATGGTTTCGGCGTCGGCATCCTGGCCGGCCATCATACGGGCGGGGTCTCCGGGCAGCAGATGGACGAATCCGCACGCCAGGATGGAAACCACCACCAGCACCGGTATGATGGCAATAAGCCGTTTAAGGAAATATTTCAGCATGATGACTGACCAATATTAATCCGTCATCTCAGCGTCTTCCACGGAAAAACTGCCGTCGGACATGGGATAGATGCCTTTCAGATTTTTATTCTTGGCAGCCACCAGCGTTTCCACAAAGAGATATCCCCAGGGCGCTTTCTGCCAAACGATGTCCTGAGCCTTGGCATAGGCCTCCTGCCGAATCTTGGGATCCGCAGAAGCCAGACCGGCTTGAATCAGATCATCCAATTGTTTGTCTGAAAAAAAACCGAAGTTGGCATTGGCAGGCGGAAACGACGCTGTCGCCAGCAGGGGCCGGATTCCCCAGTCTGCATCGCCCGTGGAAGATGACCATCCCCCAAAGCCGATAAACGGGGGCAGATTGGGATCATCCGCCCGGTGGCTTTCAAGTTTGTTGAAATAACTGGCGATATCCATGGACTGGAGTTCACCGGTGATGTTGATTTCCTTGAGCTGCTGCTGAACCATTTCAGTAGCGCGCAGCCGGTTGGAAGCGTTGGGGGTCAGAAAGACGACATTAAATCCCTTTTCATAACCGGCTTCCTTCATCAGGGCCTTTGCTTTTGCCAGATCGTATGGCCAGATAGACTGTTTTTTATAATACTGAAGATCGGCGGGAATGATCGAATCCGCTTCGGTTGCGGCACCACCAAAGGCAATGCGGATAATGGCCTGTTTATCCAGCGCATAATTGATGGCCTGACGCACCCGCTGATCGGAAAGGGGCTTATACCGGGTATTTAAAATCATATACCGCTCAACGATGGAAGGCTGTTTGATGATGTCGATGTTTTTGTCATTTTCGACAACCTTGATCAGTTCGGGCGGCATGGGATAGATATACTGGGCCTGGCCGGCGCGCAGCATGGCAAGCCTGGACCCGCTTTCCGGAATGGGCCGGAAGGTAATGGAATCCACCATGATCTTTCTCTTCCAGTATTCCGGATTCTTCCTGATCTTGACATGATCTCCCGAAACCCACTCGACAAAAATAAAGGGACCGGTCCCCACGGGATTCTTGCTCACTTCATCCCCGTATTTCTGAATGGCGGCCGGGCTCATGAGCAGGGTGCCCGGATGGGCGACAGCATTGATAAATGCGCCGAAGGGTTCCTTTAACACGAATTTGACGGTTGCTTCGTCGATGACAATCAGTTCCTTGACGGGTTTCATCAAACTGCTTCGCTTGTATTTGCCGCTCATCAGCCGTTCGATGTTTACGCGGACGGCCTCGGCGTTAAAGGGCGTGCCGTCGTGGAATTTGATGCCTTTGCGGAGTTTGAAAGTAAACTCCGTGGCCGTGTCGTTAAAGGTATAACTTTCAGCCAGAAGAGGAATCACCTTCAGGTCCTTGTCAAAACCCATGAGGCCCTGCAACATGGTTTTTTCAATCGCGCCGGAATAGGTATCCGACGTGTCATGGGGGTCCAGGGACTTTACCGTGGATTCGGATCCATAAATGATGTCCTTGGATGCGGCAAAGGCAGGGCCGGACAGCAGCAGAAAACTCAACAGAATCAGGGTCAGTCTTTTAACGGTCATAATATTCTCCTTGTCGAATTTTGATTGTTGATAACAATGCCACTGATACCAAACAGATATTCCCTCGCGTCTTAAAAATGTCCGCTCAGGGACTTTCAGCACGACTCCGTTTTCTGACTGGTGAACGATAAAAGGCAAGTCAATTCCGCATTCGATATTTCAATATATTATGGGAAAATGATTGACAAGCGTATTCTTATACAGAATTTGGTATTTCCGTCTATCATGAAATATGGAAGAAAAACCTGTTTTGGGATACCTCCCAGAACTCATGCCAAGCATTCCTTAGGTAGTTGCGCAACCATATGTCCTGCCGAAACTTCCCGGTAGAGCTGGCGGGCAGGGGGATCGCCGACTTTCCGGACCGGGCTGGGGATCTCACCGGTCAGCATGCTGAAATGGGTTCTCATGCCCGGATCGGCAATGGGTATGGCTGAAAGCAGCTTTTTCGTATAATCATGCTGCGGGTTCTCGAAGATGTCTCTTCGGCTTCCCATCTCCACAATCTGGCCCAGGTACATGACCACCACGCGGTGGCTCACCCGTTCCACCACAGCCATGTCATGGGAGATGAAGATATAGGACAGCCCCAGCTCCTTTTGCAGCTCCATCATCAGGTTGAGCACCGTGGCCTGAATGGAGACATCCAGGGAGGACACCGCCTCGTCGGCGACGATCAGCCGGGGGCGGGTGGCAAGAGCTCGGGCAATGGCGATCCGCTGTCTCTGACCGCCCGAGAATTCGTGGGGATAACGGGTGGCGTTGCCGGCCGGGATGCCCACGCGCTCCAGTAAATCAGCGACTTTTTTGTCACGCTCTCTGTTGTTCAGCGTTTCGTGGATAATCAGGGGTTCCGCGATGGATGCGCCGATGGTCAGGCGGGGATTGAGCGAGGCAAACGGGTCCTGAAATACAAACTGGATATTCTGCCGGAGCCTTTGCATCTGGCTGTCGTTGAGGGTCATGACATTCTGCCCCTCAAAAATCACCTCTCCCGAGGCGGGAACCAGCTTTAACAGGGAATACCCGGCCGTGGTCTTTCCGCATCCGGATTCGCCCACGATGCCGAGGGTTTCTCCGGGATACAATTGAAAGCTGACATTCTCCACGGCATACACCAGATGGGTGGGCCGGCCCCAGAACGTCTTTTTCGATACGAAATGCGTGGTCAGGTTCCGGACCTCGAGAATCGGATGTTTTCCATAATCAGCGGTATCGATTTCATTTTCCAGGGGAAGTGCTTCGCCTTCCTTTCGCTGCAGTTCGCGTTCCATGTCGAGCACCGGCAGGGTGGCAGGATTCTTCCGGCCCTTCATGCAGCCAAGTTTGGGAACCGCCTTTAAAAGCGCCCGGGTGTAAGGATGGGACGGTCTGGAAAAAAGGGTGAACACATCGTTCTCTTCAACGATCCGGCCCTTGTACATAACGATGACGCGGTCGGCAAGCTCGGCCACCACGCCCATGTCATGGGTGATAAAAATCACGGCCATGTCAAACTGCTGCTGAAGGGACCGGATCAGGGCAAGAATCTGGGCCTGGATGGTCACATCCAGGGCCGTGGTGGGTTCATCCGCGATGAGAATCTGGGGCCTGCAGGCCAGGGCCATGGCGATCATGACGCGCTGGCGCATCCCGCCGGACATCTGATGGGGATACTCGTGAATTCGTTTTTCGGCATCCGGAATCCGCACGATCTCAAGAAGCTCATGCACCTTGGCTGCTGCTTCCTGCCGCGAAATAGTTTGATGGGTCAGGATGGCTTCTTCGAGCTGATTGCCGATGGTAAAGAGCGGATTCAGGGACGTCATGGGCTCCTGGAAAATCATGGACAGGTCCACCCCGCGAATTTCCCTGGCCTTGACATTCGAGATGCGGGTGATATCCAGGATGGCGCCATCCCGTTTTTTCAGGGTGATGGTTCCCGAATCCGTGCGGACATTTTTCAAAAGGCTCATGACCCGCCGCAGGGTCACGGTTTTACCGGACCCGGATTCTCCCACGATGGCCAGGGTCTCGCCTTTTTTCACGGAAAACGACACATTGTGAAGCACGGAGGTAAAGTCGCCGTAGGTGGGAAAGCTCAGCGACAAATCCCGGATGGTCAGGATCGCATCCGTCGGCATCTCTAAAGTGGGTTCATGCCGGTTATTCAAAATACCCTTTTCTTTCGATGACACGGTTCCGGACCATGATCACGCCCTTTGCCATGACATCTTCGATAATCATCTTGTCCGGGTCCAGCACTACAATATCGGCATCAGCGTCGATCTTCAATTCGCCCTTGACGCCCTTAAGGCCGTAAATCCGGGCGGGGGTTGTGGTCAGAGGACAAAGTGCCTTTTCAAGGCCCATGCCTTTTTGATGGACCAGGCGGGAGAGCTCGAACAACAGGGAGTCCGGCGCCCCGATTCCCATGGATACAATCCGGCTTTTATCCGTGTTCCAGACCGGAAGCGAGCCGCCGGCATCCGAGCTGAAGGAGACCTGGTCAAACAGGCCCTGATCATCTGCCATGACGGCAAAGTCGGCGGCGGACAGGTGAATGGAATCTTCGGCAGGCAGGCTGCTCCAGCATGTGGCGTCGATCACCGCACCCTGCCTGGCAAGCTCCAGCGCCTGATCCTTCAGTTTCGGGTTTCTGCGGTTGATGTGCGTGGGAACGAACATGTCCGCACGCACGCCATGTTTTTGAACGATTTCAAAAATCAGATCCAGACCCTCGGATTTGATGCCGGTGTGGACCGTAATGATTCCCGGTTTATTGGCGATCAGGGCCGCAACCCGGATCTCGGAGGCCAGGGCCGCCAGATCCCGGGCTTCCATATGCGGGCCGCGAATATCGGAGATGGCCAGCTTGACGCCGATAACCGGCTGCAGATAGACCAGGTCGCGGGCTACGCTTCCGGTGAGGGTCGGGGAAGGATACCAGTAGGCGCCGGTCAGCATGAAAGCGGTGATGCCCTCGGCGTTAAAGCTCTGGGTTTTGGCATAAAGACTTTCCACAGAGCGGGTAAGAGAATCGGTTCCCAGCAGTCCCACCGCTGTTGTCACGCCGTTAGCCGTATTCATGCTGAGCCGCATTTCCGGCGTGCGGGTGTGAAAGCCGCCCTCGCCGCCGCCGCCCGTGAAATGCTGATGCCCGTCAATAAACCCCGGAACCGCAGCCAGCCCTCCGGCGTCGATGACTTCCACCTCACCGGGTATCACGCCGGCATGGATGCTTTTCTCGATGACCAGTATTTTCCCGCCGCCCGTCAATATGTCACATCGGCCCATTGGGCCAGGCGCAAAGATCTCCGCATTTTTTATCAATATCATCAAATCATTCCCTGATTTTGAACGATGTCATTAATTATATTCAATCCTTTTTTGCCCCCTGATTCGTGACGCCATATGGCATCCTCTCCCAGGAATTTGCCCACTATTTCTTCGTATTTCTTCAAGGTGTGGATCTTTTTAATTTTTTTATAAAAGGTTTCTCCGTTTTCAAAGGACCTGAAAAAATACAGCCAGTAGCTTTTCATTTTATCTACCAAATGGGATTGCCCGCTCAACTCGGCTCTGTACGCTTCAAACAGATCATCATGGAATCTTTTAAATCTTTCAACGGGTTGATAGATATTTTCTTCTCCGGATCGAAGGATTTCCGGCAGAAACGGATTGGAAAGAACACCCCTTCCGATAAGCCAGCGGGAAACGGTTTTGAACCTTTCTTTCAGTTCGATAAAAAAGTCGTAGTCAAAGATGTCGCCGTTATAGGTAACCGGGACATTCAGCAGCGGCAGGCATTCTTCGAACGTAACCAGATCCACTTTTCCGGCATACATCTGGACCCCGGTTCGTGGATGGATGATTAACTCTACAAGGGGGTATTGATTGAAGATGGGGAGAAGATCAAAGACCTCCTCTTTATTTTTGCTTCCGATTCTGGTTTTGATAGACATCCGGGTTGGGATGCGCGGAATGACATCGTCCAGGAAATCCTTTATCAAGCCCGGGTAGGGCAGCATGCCGGAGCCCCGCCGCTTTTTTGCGACCATGGGGGCAGGGCACCCTAGGTTCCAGTTCACGGTGTCGAAGCCAAGGTCGTGGAATTTAGTTGCAAGTTGAATGAATCCCGCCGGATCATTGCCGATAATCTGAGGAACAACCGGCATCCCGTGGTTGTTTTCAGGCAAGATGTCCTTGATATGGGAGCGGTTGATCTGTTTTGCCGAAAGCGTATTGATAAAAGGGGAAATAGCGGTGTCAATCCCCTGGAAATGATCCGAATAAAGATTCCTGTAGAGGGCATTCGTAAAGCCCCGGAGGGGGGCGAGAGATAGAAACATGGGCATCGCTGATTCGTCTTTCTGCAAAATTATACCGGTTCATTGAGGCAAAACGCGTCCGGAAGAAACGGCAAAATAACCATTTATCTATTCTTTCATCCTGAAATGAGTCTTGTATTTTCTACTATCATCGGGGCCGGAAGGCAAGAATTTTAAGTTCGGTAGGAGGTACGTTCATAAATATATCAGTCCTGATCCACGATAAAACCAAATTATGACGTCAGATAAACGCTTCATGTAAACAATAGTGTTGTTAAAAACGACACAATCGGGTAACCAGGGTTTTTCTCCCCAAATCAACCAGCATACAGGTCTGAAAGTGAAGAAATATCTATGAACAATGACATCTATTGTAAAAACTGGTCATTGTCCTTCACGGAAGTGAAGGACAATACTTTTCATATGCTGGGAAAAGACAAGGATACCGGACATGAGTAAAACCATTCGCGCGGTTCTGTTTGATCTGGATGATACGCTCCTAGAAAACAACGTGGATCGCTTTTTGAAAGCGTATTTTGACTTGTTGACCCCTCATATGTCCCATCTGGTTCCGCCGGAGAAATTCATATCCGCGCTTATACTTGCGACCCATGCGATGGTTCAAAACAGCGACCCTGCCATCACGAACCAGCAGGCGTTCATTGATGATTTTTTTCCGAGAGTCGGACGGACTGCAGAAGAAATGATGCCCCTTTTTGATGATTTCTATGCCGTGCGGTTCGGCGAACTCCGTACACTCACCCGCCCCAACCCTTCAGCCCGCGCAGCCATTCAAATCGCATTGGATACGGGATGTGACGTAGTAATTGCCACGAATCCTGTCTTTCCTGAGACTGCGATCCGGCAGCGGATGGAATGGGCCGGTATTTCGGATTTTCCTTTCAAGCTGATCACATCCTACGAGGTGATGCACTCCACCAAGCCGAATTCCCGTTATTACAGGGAGATTCTTGAATATATCGGACGTAGCCCGGATGAATGCATCATGGTAGGAGATGATTGGGGCAACGATATCGAGCCTGCGATGAAAACCGGTCTGCAGACATTCTGGATCCATACTGCGACCGACCCAATGAAGGCTCTTGATCCTTCTGCGAGAGGAACTCTTGCTGAATTCAAGGATCGGTTTCTCGGCTTACACAGACAATAGGTATTCTCGAATTATCATGTCTCCAGCAAAGAGTCTTTACGGTAAACTAAGTCAGAAGCACATCATTGCTTGCGTAGCGATTTTGCTCGCCGTTATGACGTTGGCATTGCACGGTAGTGCCTTGAAAGGCCAATGGCGTGTTGATGACCCATTGACAGTGTTGTATGTCATAGAGCATCCATCTGTATGGGGTAATTTTTTTTCCCCTGAACAGTGGCAATCCTACGGTGCGCCTTTCTTTACTCCCTGGTTGACTCTGGATTTCTGGCTGGATTTTCAACTGTTCGGACTCAATCCAGCAGCCTTCTATGCTCACCATCTCATAACTGTCTGGTTTTCCGCTGTGCTGACGTTCATCCTACTGTACCGTCACGTTGGTGTTTTCTGGGGTAGTGCCGCTGCATTGTTTTTTTTGATAGGAGCACCGGTGGTGGTGGTGAGTCAACAGCTCATGAGTCGTCATTATATAACCGGGCTTGTGTTTGCGATCTTTGCGATCCTTTGTTTTTTCAGGGCACGAGAGAGAAAGAACCTATCATTTCTTGCGATGGCGGCAGTTTTTTACCTTGCCGCCATGCTCAATAAAGAAATCTTTGCGCCACTTCCGTTGGTACTATTTTTTATAGATGAAGTATCGCTTAAAGAGCGTTTTTACGCCATCGCCCCTTTTGGTTTTGTGGCTGGATGTTATATCTTTTGGCGCGCGGTCATGTTGGGGAAGATAATTGGTGGATATGGCGGCAATCGTCTGCTTGGATCTGGCAATATGATAACGTCCATCCGTTCTTTGATGGAGTTGTTTTTTGGTGCAGGAGGGGCCGTAATTGCGGGAAGCATACTTCTCCTGCTTGCAGCTGGTTTTCTGTTGGTCCAGGAACACAAATCTCGATATCCTCTTGTGGCCGCCATGGTGGCGATACTCTTGCCGCTGGTGGCCATCACAATCACTTCGGATGTTTTTTTTTCCCGCATTGGACTTTTTCCTTGGTGGGGAATATGCGTCATGGTATCATTAGCTTCTGCGAGTCGGCTAAATCGTTTTTCGTGGAGAATGTTTTGTTTCATCGTCTTTGCTGCAATTGTTATTGTGCAATCGCTTGCAACAGCGAGATCCTATAAGGCTATCTCAGCTGCAATTGACGTGCAGGGTTGTTTTCTAAGGAGCCAGAACAACACGAAACATGGATATATCCCGTCCGGGAAAGTGGCGAGCGATATTGCTTTCCAATATGCGACTTCCGTATTGAGTATGCATGCGGGAAACTATGTGGCCATCCCCTTTATTGAAAGTGCTCCACTGCTGGCTGATTCTCTTCCAATATATCATTATGACACAACTTGCGGATGCATGAAAATCATAGTACACAACGAGAAAACGGCTATACAAAATGTTTTGCCAGGGTTATTGCAGGGAGTTAGGGTTGATAGGTCAAAGGATTTTTTGGAGTGGGAATTCAAGGCGCCAAACAATACTTCATGCTTCATTTTCTTCCCCATGTTGAATATAGCAGCCCAAATTCCGTGTTTCGGGAGAATATTCAATAATTACCCGCCTTGGCTGCAAGGCGAGTTTAGAGCGCTTGTCCATACCCACACCGGTCAATGGGATACTTCGCCAATTTTAATATTCCCGGAAAGACAGGAGAAGCTGCAATGGTCAAGGGAAAGTGCGTTGCTTATTGATCGATAATTCACCAAGTAGATAAAAAATGGCTGTTATACCGGATTCCGCCCAAAGCTTGTTAAACGTGAACGCACATCTGGAGACGCGATGATTGGTTACCTGAATGGTCAATATTTGCCGCAAGAAAATATTGTTATCTCACCGGAGGATCGGGGCTTTCTTTTTGCAGACGGGATTTATGAGGTCATTCGAACATATAGCGGAAAACTGTTTCGGGCAAAGGCCCACCTTGACCGGTTGAGCCGTGGCGCCAGGGCGCTGCAATTCAACCATACCGATTTCAGATACCTTGAGCCGGTGTGTGAAAGATTGATTCAGGATAATCAGTTGATGCATGGGGATGCCATCATCTACATGCAGGTGACTCGAGGGGTTGCCTCCAGAAGTCACGCCTTTCCGCCCATCGAAACCCCCCTGACGGTCTATGCCACAGCCAAACCCTTCGAGCCCCATCTGCAGGAAGCTGAGAACGGTATTCGGGCGATTCTGGTTCCGGATCAGCGCTGGGCGAGGTGTGATATCAAAACCATCGGTCTGTTGGCCAATACCCTGGCCCATCAGCGTGCCCGAAAGAGCCATGCAACAGAGGGTCTGTTTATCAGAGATGGTGTGGTGATGGAAGGAACGCACAGCAATGTAATGGCTGTTATTGATGGCAAAGTCATAACGCCCCCCAGAACCAATTATATGCTTGCCGGCATTACCCGTGAGTTTGTATTGAGTCTGTGCGGCGAGCTGTCCATTCCCTTTTTGGAAACCCCACTCTACGAATCGAATATTCTCAATGTTGATGAGCTGATGATTGTGGGCACAACAGTTGAAGTCACGCCCGTCATCGCCATCGATTGTGAAAAAATCGGATCCGGTATTCCCGGTCCCCTGACCCGGAAATTGCAAAAGGCATTTCATCTGTCTGCCGGCTTTTCCGGTAACGGGCGCAAAGTTTCATGATCCGGAACCGGTCCCGAAAAACCCATTAATAGAAAATTTCTCGTAAAAAAATGGAGAGAATAAAATGAAACCTACCCAAATTGCCGTTATTCTTTTTTTGATTTTTTCACTCGGATGCGCCCCTTTGATGCGTTCTGAGCAGCGGATTTCCCGCGAAAGCGCCGATTCCCCCGAAAGTGTTCTGACGCCCGTGGATTATTCCCAATTTGGCAGACCACCGATTCCGGTGAAAATTCTGGTGCTGATTCCCTCCGAGTTTGAGCGCTTCGATCATGTCAGCAATTACGAAGGAAGCCGCATCCGTCACCCCCTTGGCCGGGATGCCGAGTTGGAAATGAGAGATGCCTTTGGAATCGAATTCACAAAGGTCGAGGTAAGGCCGGTACAAAGCCAAGACAGGGCGATGCAAATGCTTTGGCCCGAAGATCCGGAAAACGCCTGGATACGGGCCTATGATTATGTGGCAATCCCCAGATTCCTGCGCGTTGATTCCCTGGAAAGCAATGAAAAATATGGATTTGAAATCGATATGCAGGTGGAGTTTAACGCCAAAAACGGATCAAGCATCACCATCAAAGGTCATGGGGAATCCATGATCGGAAAGAACGCCCAATCAACGCCGGAAAAAGGCGCCGTACTGACACTACAGTATGCAATTTCCGCCCTTCTGGATGGCATAGAAAAAAGACGGAATCTTTTTCTGCACTGATCGTCGTCGACATTTCGGAGGTATTCAAAATGTTATGGGACGCTGTTAATATATTAAGTTGACACTGAGTTTTTTGAGTAGTATTAATAAAAGATGCCAAGGAAATCTCGAATAGATGCCGCAGGTGCTTTGCACCACGTCATGGTCAGGGGAATTGAAAGGGGGGCGGTATTCCAAAACGATACCGACCGGAATCACTTTTTAGAGCGATTGAAAGAAATTCTCAATGATACAAATACAATCTGTTATGCATGGGCACTGATTCCCAACCATTTTCACCTTCTTCTCCGAACGGGTCTTGTGCCGATCTCCACTGTCATGAGACGTTTATTGACCGGTTACGCGCTGTGGTACAATCGTAAGCACAGCAGACACGGTCATGTCTTCCAAAACCGCTTCAAATCAATATTATGCCAGGAGGAAGCCTACCTTCTGGAACTGGTTCGCTACATTCATCTCAACCCGATCCGGGCCCGCCTTGTGGAGAACCTTGATGACCTGGGTTGTTACGCATACAGTGGACACAGTGCGCTGATGGGGAGGGCAAACAACCCATGGCAAGATACGGATTGGGTGCTGAGGATGTTCGGAAAAAATATCGCCTCCGCAAGACAAGCTTACAAGGCTTTTGTTGAAGAAGGAATTTTTCAGGGGAGGCGTATGGATTTAGCGGGCGGGGGCCTTCTGAGAAGCGCAGGTGGATGGGAAGGGGTAAAAGCGCTGAGGGAAGAAAAGATCTATCAAAAGAACGACGAGAGAATTCTCGGTGACGGGGATTTTGTGAGAGGTATTCTGGCATTGGCCGAAGAGGCCATGGAAAAGCGCTATGCACTTCGATCAAGAGGTGTGGACCTTGAGGCAATCGCTTCCAGGGTATCGGAGGTGTTGGGCCTGAAGCCCGAGGAAGTATGGGCTTCAGGGAAATATCGGCGGATTGTTGAGGCGCGGAGTCTCTTGTGTTACTGGGCGGTGAGGGAACTGGGTGTACCGATGTCTTCCCTGGCGCGAAAACTCGGAATATCCATTCCGTCCGTCAGTGATTCCGTTAGCCGTGGTCATAAGATTGCGGAGGAAAAAGAGTATTGCTTGTTTTAAACTTAATAACCTTACAGCGTCCCGTTATTTACGTTATTTACGTTATTTATTTTACTTTTTATGAATACTGATACTCTTACGCAACTCAAGGAATGGTTTGCACAATACGTTTCCGGATATTACACCGGCCAGTGTGAACATGACCGAAACATCCGACTAAAAGAAGATCATACGCATCGGGTCTGTCAGAATATTTTGCTGCTTTGCTCGAGTCTGGATCTGCCGCAAACGGATAGCTGTCTGGCTGAAGCGATTTCAATTTTTCATGACATCGGCCGTTTCGAGCAATATCACAGGTATCAGACGTTTAATGACATCAAATCGGAAAACCATGCCTATCTGGGTTTGCAGGTCATGGCAAAACACCGGGTTTTGTCTGAAAGGGATCTTCAAGAACGCCGCATCCTGACACTGGCCATTGCCTATCATAATGCCGCAACCCTGCCTGATCATGTTTCCGAACGTGCGCTGATGTTCATGAAATTAATCCGTGATGCGGATAAGTTGGACATCTGGAAAGTGGTCATCGATTATTACCGTGAAAGATCGGTGAATCCCAATAAAACCATTGAGCTGGACCTTCCGGATAGTTCGGAATGTTCACCCAAAGCACTTGAGGCGCTTCGAGAGGGAAGATTTGCCCGGATTCAGGATATGAAGACATTGAACGATTTCAAGCTCCTTCAGATCAGCTGGGCATTTGATCTCAATTTTAAAAAATCTTTTCAGATTCTGAGTGATCGACAATACATCGAGCGCATTGCTGAAACGCTTCCGGTTATTCCGGAAGTAACCGATGCCATTGAACGTGTCTTCCGCCATATTCAGAAGATGAACGCAAACATTTCTGACACGCTTTCCCTTTCAATTCTTAAGGAATAACCGGTTCCATTTTTCATGCTGTGGACCGCCATAAACTGCATTTTCCCTTAACCCCCTTGTCAGGGTAATTAATTACGAACCCCTGAAAGACTGTTATTCGAACTGTTTTCGAAACCGCCACATGCCCAATCCAAAAATGACGCTTCCCAGCAGAGCCATCTCGAGAACCTCATCCCAGAGAATGTCCATTCCAGCGCCTTTAAGAAGGATGCCGAATCCCGTGTCGATATAGTAATGAAGCGGGGAAGCGTACATGACCGTTCGCATCCATGCGGGCATGGCCTCCGGCGGGGTCCACGCGCCGGACAGAAAGAGCATGGGGGTAAACACCAGAACCGTCATCATGCCGACCTGGGCCAGATTCCTGGCAATGGTGGAGATGAAGAGCCCCAATCCGGCTGTTGTGAACACATATAGCGCCGTCACCGCAAAGAAGAGCGTCAGGCTGCCTTTGATCGGTACGTGAAAGATGCCGGCGATGACCACGGAGAGGCTGATGGCGCAGCCGATCAGAATGACCGTGGTCATGGCAAGCACCTTGGGAAACATGATCTGAAAAGCGGAAAGCGGTGCAACCAGAAGCTGCTCGACCGTGCCGCGTTCCTTCTCACGCACCATGGCCGCACCCGGCAGCAGCACGGAAAACAGGGTGATGATGGTCAAGAGCTCCGATATGCTCATGAACCAGGCATCGTTCTGATTGGGATTGAACCATACCCGGTGATCATCCAGAATGACTGGCCCTGTTGCGGCATTTCCGCCTGCGGCGCCCAGCTTTTTCAGGGCGATTTCCAGTCCATATTTTCCGGTTATCTGCTGAGCATAGCTGGATGCCAGAAAACCGAGAACCGAATTGGTCGTGTCGATTTGAATCTGAACCGTGGCCGGCTCTTGGGAAATCAGAGATTTTTCAAAAGCCGGCCCGATGTCGATCACGGCCATGGCATCGCCCTGATCCAGCAGATCCATGGCATGCCGGGGATGGGACGCTTCCCCCGTTATCCTGAAATTCGGGGGCATAAACCGGGATAACAGCTCCCTGGAGGATGCGCTCTTGTCATGATCCAGGATAACCAGCGCCGCTTCACGCAGTTGCAGACTGACGCCTGCTCCGGCCAGATAAATATCGGCTGTAAAGGCATATGCGATGAATATCAGCAAAACGGCATCCCGAAGAAGCTGTAAAAATTCCTTGACGGTCATCACATGAAGCCGCCGCAGCCAGTTCAGTAAATCAACCGAAGATGTACTGCTCATGATGACGTCCTTTTTCTGAACAGCAGGTAACCCAGAATCATCAGGCCAGCCGCATAGCCAGCCAGAACCAGAACATCCTGCCAGAAGTAGGCGATGCCGGTCCCTTTCATGAAACAGGCTGTCACGATATTGGTGTAGTACATGGCCGGAAGCAGATGCGCCACGACTTGGGCTGTTTTTTCCAGGGAAAACACCGGAATCAGAACCCCGGAATAGAGCACCGCAGGCACCAGGGTAATGATTGAAGTGACAATCATGGCAGCGGTCTGGGTGCGGACAAAAACCGAAGCCACCAGGCCGATACCGGTCGTGCAGCAGACATAAGCCAGGGTCGAGGCGAAGAAAACAATGACATTTCCCTTGAACGGCGCCCCGAACAGTCCCGTGGCCAGAAGAAACAGAATGACGGCATTGACCAGTGAAATGGCCAGATACGGGAAAATTTTGCCGATCAGAAATTCCGCCCGGCTGACCGTAGAGACATAAATATTGTAGATCGATCCGCTCTCCTTTTCCCGGACAACGCCCAATGCGGTTAAAAACGGCGGAGAGATCATGAGGATCAGCATGATCAGTTTGGGCGCCAGAGACCAGATGCTTTTCAGGCTCTGATTATACAGATAGCGGGTCTCCAGAATAACGGGATGCAGCAGTTCACGGGCCTTTTGAATGGAAATACCTTTTGTCCGTGACAGATGATCCGTCATGAAATCCATGCTTACGGCCGAATTGATGGCAATGATATAGCCTTTGGTCGTCTGGGCGCGAAACGGAAAAGTCCCGTCGATGAGTGTCTGAACGGCCGATGGCCTTCCGGCCAGCAAATTCTTTTCAAAATCCGGGGGGATGATGATGGCGGCCCGCACCCGGTTGTCGGTCAGAAGCACCCGCAGATCGTGCTCATGAGCGGTATATCCCTTGAAATCGAAGTACCGTGAGCCGATGAACCGATAGGCATAGTCCCTGCTCAGGGCCGACCGGTCGTAATCCACGATGGTCAGGGGAATATTCTCCACATCCATGGAAAGACCGTATCCCAACAGAATCATCATGGCCACGGGCACGATGAAGGCCAGGGAAAAAAAGACTTTGTCCCGGACAATTTCACGCCATTCCTTTTGCGCGACGGCGCTGATTCTGCGGATATTCATGGGGCGTTTTCCGTGTCGGGAGTGGACTGCACGTTTTTTCTTCCCCTTTCAAGCGATAGGACCCGATACACAAACACATCCTCCATGGACAGCTTTCTGGAAATCACGGATGTCAGTTTTACGTTGCCGGCAGCCAGTACGGAAGCCATTCTTTTCTCGGCAGCTTCCCTGTCCCGGGTCAGGAAGTGAATTTTACTGCCGAAAAGCGCCACGCCCTCGAATGCATGCTGTTCAAGCAATTGAAGCGACAGCAGCGGATTGTCGGTTTCCACCTCCAGCAGCCCGCCGGCTTCCTGTTCCACGTCCTGTTTCATTTTTTCAGGTGAGGCATCCGCCACGATGCGGCCGGCAAACATCATGGCGAGGTGATCACAGTGTTCGGCCTCGCTCATATAATGGGTCGTCACCAGAATGGCCACGTTTTCCTCGCGTGAAAGCCGGTGGAAGGTTTCCCACAATCGTCGCCTGCCCAGGGGATCGACACCGGACGTGGGTTCGTCCAGAAACAGAACCCCTGGCCGATGCACCAGTGCACACCCCAGCGCAAGGCGTTGTCGAAGGCCCATCGGCAGGCTTCCGGTCAGCCGCTTCTCATAGCCGCTGAGTTCGGCCATATTCAGAACCCATTCCGTCCTCACTTTTTCGGTTTTTCGATTGAGACCGTAAATTCCGGCGTAGAGTCGAATATTTTCGATTACGGACAGATCCGTGTAAAGGGAAAATGCCTGGGACATATAACCGATGCGCTCCTTGATTTCCCTGCCGGCCTGACGCATATCGGCGCCAGCCACCTGGCCGTCCCCGGATGTCGGTTGCAGAATACCGGTCAGCATTTTGATGACCGTGGTCTTGCCGGCGCCGTTTGCTCCCAGAAGTCCGAAAATCTCACCGTATGGCACATGAAAACTGACCTGGTCTACCGCTCTGAAGTTTCCGAAGTCACGTATCAGACCGGTTGCCGAAATGGCGGTTCTGCAGTCTGTTCTGTTTCCAACGTGCGGTTCAAAGTTAGAGCCCAAGGCCTGTGCCGTTTGATTCATGACAGGTTGTTCTGGCGTGATCGAGGCATCGGCCGCTTTTTTTCCAATCAACTGTAGAAATACATCCTCGAGATCGGGATCATCACAATACCATTCCAGGATTCGAACCTCTTTCAGGTTCTCTTTCAGGACATCACCGGCGGTTTGGGGCGATTCACCCGCCAGAAAAACCTTGAGCCAGTTTCCCAGGACCTGCACATGGTTAAACCGGTTTTTCAACAGGGAAAAGGCTTTTTCTTCGGGTTCGGACCGGATCGATGCGATGACTCCGGGCGCCAGGGCCGTAATTTCAGATGGCGTCCCGCTGGCCAGAATCCGGCCGTCATGCATGAGGGAAATCCGGTGAAATCGGGAGGCCTCTTCCATGTAGGCGGTTGAGACCAGTGCGGTCATGCCTCTTTCCCATAGAAGACTGGCCAGAATGGCCCAGAAATCCCGTCTGGAAACCGGATCCACACCGGTTGTCGGTTCGTCCAGAATGATGAGATCCGGTTCATGGATGAGACTGCAGACCAGACCCAGCTTCTGCTTCATGCCGCCGGACAGGTTTTTCATCGGCCTGTTTTTGAATGCATCCAGCCGCGTCATGGTCAGCAGACGATGTTTTCGAGTTTTCAGATCGTTTTCCGAAACCAGCCGAAGGCGGGCAAAAAAATCGATATTTTCTTCAACGGAAAGCTCCGGATACAGGTTCAGCCCCAGCCCCTGCGGCATGAAGCCGATGCCGGCCTTGATGGTTTCGGCCTCTTTTTCCGTCCGGACGGGCAGACCAAAAACCTCGACCCGGCCCGAATCATAGGTCAGAACGCCGGCCAGAGCTTTCATGAGGGTGCTTTTACCTGCACCGTCAGGACCGATCAGTCCGTACATTTCTCCGGGCTTTACCATCAGATCGACTCCCCTTACGGCAAGCGTCCTGCCGTAGGCTTTTTTAAAGGAAGAGACCGTGATGACAGGGCCTGTGGGTGGTTTCTGTTTTGAGGCCATCGCGGTTACCAAACGGGTTTGGCCCAATCGATGCCGTCTTTCCATCGAATGACCGCATCCGCCGGTAGTCCGGGTGTCAGCCGATGTTCCGGATTGCTGGAGAGCGATATCTTGACCGCATACACCAGCTTCACCCGCTCATCCGGTGTCTGTACCTCTTTGGGCGTGAATTCGGCTTTTGATGCGATATAGGTTAAAATGCCTTCAAAAGGGGTATCCGGCATGGCATCGATGTAAATACGGGCATTCAGATTCAGCTTGAGTTTGCCGATTTCTTTTTCCGGAACATAAACCTTTAGAAAGAGCTGATCCAGATTGACCATTGAAAATAGCGGTGAACCCGGCGCCACGACTTCTCCCGGATTGATGATTTTGGTAGTGATAACGCCATCGACCGGCGCCCGGACAGTCAAATCCGCCAGTATGCTTTCAATTTCCAAAAGGGCTGCCCGGGCCTGATCCGCCTGTGCCGCCACGGCCTTTAACTCATCTTCCCTGGCCTTGAGTTGCGTTTGCCCCAGGTGTGCTTCTTCAAGCAGTTTTTCAGCCTGAACCATGCCGCTTTTCGCACTTTCATGATCTCTTTTCATTGATTCAAACGCAAGATCCATCTGCTCGCTTTTCTGCCGTCCGACAGAACCTTCTTCGGCAAGACGCCTGTAACGACCCGCATCCTTTGCGTACTGGGTTTCCGCAGCAGCAGTTTTTGAGAGAACCGCCTGCGAATTCGCTCGTCCGGCTCTGGCTCTTTCGATCTCAATCGGCACCTGCTTTTTCATCAGTCCGTATGCGGTTTCCGTCGCTTTCACTCTGGCGGTTGCCGCCTCAAGTGCAAATGCGGCCTGGTTGACCTTTTCCCGAATCTGGTTGTCATCGAGCTGCGCCAGAATCTGACCGGACCTCACCGAATCACCTTCCAGCGCCAGGATTTTTGTGATTCTTCCCGCAATTTTGGTGGCGACCAAATGGGATTCCCCTTCGATGCGTCCGTTGGCCTGAATCAGCCCTTCCGGAAGTGCCGGTTTGATAATCATTTTCATGAATATCATATAAGATCCGGCTGCGACGATCAGAATCATCACAACGGTCAGCATCTTTTTGATGAACGGCTTTTCGTTCATGAACAGTCTCCTCGGGTTGTTTGGGGGCTCATGCCCGGCTCGCTACAGATTGCCAACGGCCCTTCTCAGGCGGATATCTGCCAGGATCGCGTCATATACCGCATGGGTGTAATTGGTTCGGCTTTTTATCCGAAGTGTTTCGGCATCCAGAACTTCAGTGTTATTCCCCAGTTCCTGGATGTATCGGTTCTTGGTGACCTTCAGGTTTTCTTCGGCCTGATTCAGCGCCTGTTCGGAAACGCCTATCCGTTTGGCGGTTTCCTGAGTGTCCAGCCATGCCTGCCGGACCTGAAGCTCAATCAACGATTCCGTTTCTTTTTTTTGATTTTCGACAGCCAGTTGTTTTCTTTCTTCGGCTTTTGCCTTATGCCGGATGACCCCCCCATCGAAAATATCCCATCGAAGCAACAATCCCGCTTCCCAGATATTATTATCGGCAAGGATCATTTGATCATAATGATAAAAGCTGCCGTTGGCCAGGATCTGGGGAAGGGCAGTGGCTTTGATGCTTTTGGCACTGGCATTGTAGGCGTTAGCAAGATTTGCAAGGCCCTTGATTTCCGAACGACATTCCATGGCGCTGCCGACCAGTGCGTCATAGCTCTGGTGAGAATCGATGTCGGTCAGAAATGCGGGGTTCAGATCGTCGAGGCTGACATCATCGGAAAGAGGTCTTCTCAGCAGCCGGTTATAAGCAGCTTTCGCCATGTCGACTTTGTTTTCAACCTGAAGGGTTGTCTGACGGGCGTCGACCAGCGCCACGGATACGGCAAGAACGTCATTTTTTGACGCCAATCCTTCCCGGAACATTCGGGTTGCATCCGTTTCATGGGCGGCCAGAGAGTTGACATTGCTCCGGGTCACTTCCAGCAGTTTGAGTGCCCTGAGCACTAAAACATAGGCTTCGGCCACCTGAAGTTTGATATCCTGAACCGTTTTGAACGCATCTTCCTGGTTAGCCTTAACGGTAAATGCCGCCGAATCAATGCTGTGCGATATCCTTCCGCTGGTAAAGATCGGAATCGAAACGGTGAGCTCGGATATCAGAAATGAGTCATCTTTAAGAAGCGGGGCTGTCAGCGTTGGAAAATGCGGCAGGTTGATTTCCGCTTCCGGTATTTTATTCAGTTGGGCATAGGTGGCTTCCCCTTTGAGGGCAGGCATCCGGACGGATTTGGCAGCTGACAGGCCTTCTTCCGCAGCCGCAACCGATTCCCTGGCCGCTTTCAACCGGTAGTCATGGTCAAGCGAAATCCGCCAGGCATCCTCAAGGCTTTCGGCAAAAGATGTCGACGTCCATATCAGAAAGCAGAAAATGGCTCGAATGGTTTTCGAGCTCACGCCATTCTTTTTCATTTGTTCGGACCTCTTCAGCAGAATCATACGCTGCAATGGCTGAGTATATGCGCTTTGGGTTATTGTAGCGATCATCATTCCGACGATAGCCGAAATGCGATCTTTTAGAAAGGTTGAAGCACACAATTGAAAGTGGACCCGGGGAAGTGCTGCCAGGCAAGAGATGAATCGGGTTATGGACATCAAGAAGTGTTGGTTTTTTCAATTTTTTACGTGAATGTTGCTGATATTTAATGCACGTCAATGGCCACCATGGCCATATCATCGGCCTGGGGTGCGCTGTCCTGGAATTGCGCGATGGTCTCAAACATCGCTTCGCAGAATTTCTGTGCCGAAAAGACTCCTTGGCCACGCATGGATTCCCGCAAGCGTTCCCGGCCGTATCTTTCATTATCCGGATTTACGGTGTCCGTTGCTCCGTCGGTGTAAAGCACGATTCGGCTTCCGGGTGGCAGGGTAACGCACAGTTCTTTCAGGACAACATCGTCAAAGAGCCCCAGCGCCTGTCCATGATCAGTGCCCGGAAAAATCTCGGTTCCGTCCTTTTGAAAGAAGAAGGGGAGTTCGTGCCCGGCACGCACAAAGGTGAACCGGCGGTGTTCGCATTCCAGCACGCCGTAGATGACGGTGATAAACAGTCCGGAGGTGTTCATGTCCAGCAGGTGGCGGTTGACCTCACGAAGGACTGCTGCCGGCGGTGCCATGCGTGAGGCTTCGGCGCGCAGCAGGCTGCGCGCAAGGGCCATGAATATTGCTGCGGGCACGCCCTTGTCGGAGACGTCGCCGATCACAACGCCCAGGCGATTCTCCTTCAAAGCGATCAGGTCGTAGAGGTCGCCGCCCACGGCGCGGGCTGGGCGTATCAACACGCCCAGGTCGATACCGGGAATAACCGGAAGGGTCTGGGGCAGGATGCTCTCCTGTATCTCACGGGCCACCTGAAGCTCACTCTCCAGCCTTTCTTTTTCAATGAGCTGTACCTGCGCTGCCTGAAGCTCTGCGTAGGCTGCAGCCAACTGGCGATTCTTTTCCTGCAGACCCCGAATGATCTCATTGTCGGTGTTGCGAAGGCGCAGGCTTAATTGACGGGTGACTTCCAAGGCCAGGTCCGGCTGGCGGTGAAGCATGGCGCGAAAGGAGTCATGGTTCATCTTCAGCAGGGTGGTCGGAATCCCTGCGCGAACGGTTGCCGAGCGGCGTCCTTCCAGGTCGAACATGCTCATTTCACCAATGAAATTACCCGGTCCCAGGTCTTTCAGCAGTCTCTCTTCCGGTGAACCGAAAGCTTTGATGATTTCCAGATTCCCTTCAACGATGATATAGAAGCAGTCGCCGGGATCGTTCTCATAAAACAGGATGTGGCCTGCGTCAAGCCGGATGGATTCCAGGCTTCGGGCCAGTTCCGGCAAGGCCTTTTCTTCAACCGAATCAAAGAGTGAAATCCGTCGCAAAATCGCTTCGATACTCATAAGCTGACCCTGCAGAGGAGAGGGAAGCCGGATGTGAAAATGGGGACAGGGCATGTGAATTGGTGACTTTTCATATCACTTATTAACCATAACCCATGAAGGATGTCAAGGCGTTCATTCCGGCCGTTCAAGAAGCTGCCTCGGGACCGGCATTCCGGTAAGTTCCTGAAAAAGAATCCGGGATGTCCTATCCCAGGCATTCGGCGGAAGGACGGCCCGGACCGAAGGATTGGCGTCATCCTGGGCAGGGAACCGGATTAGATTCTCCAGACTTTTTTCAGCATTCCGGAGTTATCTGCCAGAAGTTTCATGTAAGCGGTTTCAAGTGCAATCATTTCGTGGTCTCCATGCCGAAGCCATTCAGAAAGCCAGGCAAAACGCATGGCGATGACAAAATCGACAAAAACATCGCAGCTCTCACCGGAAAAGAATGCGGCGGCTTTCAGATAGCTGATAAAGTCGATCACCAGATCGCCGAGCAGGGCATCCGGGTCTTCGCTGCCGATGCATCCGATCAGGTTGGCGACATCGTATATTTCCGGTTTTATTCCCAGAAATTCCCAGTCAATGACGGCGTTAATTGCACTCGGCGACCAGATGATGTTGAGGGGGTGAAAATCACCATGACAGAATGCAGTGGGCAGTCGGTCATGAACGGCCATCAACCGGTTTTCGATAAAATGAATCGCCGTCCCGATTTCACCGAGAACTCCAGGCGCATGGACCTTCATTTGCGTGATGAGATCGCGGATATAACCGGTTATGGAAAAACGGGGAAGACTGATGACACGGGTAATATTGCGGGAACTTATTCGCAATCCGATCAAAAAATCCGCCATCACTTTGCCCCGCCAGTTGTCGGATACGTATTCCGGCCTGATCAGGGCCGTGCCGTTGACAAAAGGTGCAAGCTGCCAGTATCGGTTATCGCAACAAACGATCCAGTCGTTGCGTTTCGTGCGCAGATAGGGATTTATCCCTGGCAGATCCATTCGAAAAAGATAATCCAGGCAATAAATGATTCTGCCCTTGTGGTCCAGGTCGGCGTCAAAAATACATTCAAGCACATAAAGACGGCCCTGCTTGTCTTGAATGACATGCCGGAATTCACAGCGTTCCGGACTTCCCGCAATCCGGATGTCCTTGCGGATGGTTGTGGCCTGCAGGTTCCATTGCGCTGCCGCTTTGAAAATTGTGGTATCGATATCCATGCTTACAGCCTTTTTCTGAAAGTTACCGACATCAGTCGGAAAGTCAAGAACTATGTAAGAATTTTTCGGAAATTCCGGATTGAAAAGATGAAGACTGTGGCTGCCATGAAGTGGAAAGCCGTCCCATGGCGGTTGTTCGTATTCAGAGTGATAATATAGATGACGGATTTTTGACTTTTTGCGTCAGGATTATTATTGTATGCCACATTGAAGGCTTGATGTATGATCCGGATGATCGGCAAAGCCTGTGAACAAATGAATATTACATTGAGGATATACGGATGAAATTTTTTCTTGCAGAAGGGAATCTTGGCGGGGGAGCCACCCGTGAGCAGGTGGATGCGGTAATTCAAAAATTAAAAGACAGAGGGTGGCATGTGGAGTACGGAGCCGGAAACAATAAGCCGGAGGATATATCTGAATTTGGCCGGGAGCAAATTCTTCTGGATGCTTTTTCAGATGATTTCATGTTGTGTCTGGATGAACTTGATAGCTGAATATGGCTAATTACGGTCTTGTTTTTTTTCAAGCTCCAGAGAGGCAAGGAAAGGGCCCGGTGGCTCAGTCAACGGTTCTCCCGGCTGCAGGGTTGAAAGCTCGTTGAGGGCTTCCCGGATTTCCCGGGAGCCTTTTTGAAAAACCGACTGCATGGCTTCGTAATCTTTTTTTGCGGTTCCGGATGAAAAACGACCCTTGTTCTTTTCCAGGAAATCGACAACCTTGTCCTGAACCGCCTGCCAATTGTCCTGTTGCGTCTGAGTCGTTAAGGGGACCAATCCTTCGGGTTGTTCCAGTTGATTACGGTGGAAGCGGCGAACCGCCATTTTCCAGATTCCCAGAATCCAAATCAGAAAGAAAGCCGAGGACAGAATGCCTTCGGCCGCCATCAATCCGATCAGGTCAAAGCCTCCCAATATGCCGGATAAGAGCAGCGCACCGATCGCAGCACCGGAGAACGCCAGGCTCAGCATCGCACCGGTGGTAAGGTTTTTCAGACGGTATCCGGAGCGATTCCGGCGGTAATTTATCAGGGCATGCAGCATCTGGCTGAGACGTTCGGAATGGGTTTCCACAAAGGCGGCCAGATGATCCAGACGGTGTCGCGGTGCTTCCATCACCGCATTTTTCAACTCTTCCCGCTGGTTTTCCAGATACTGGAGATAGCTTAGATCGCGTTCGCTCTGGTTGCGTGAAGCGACGCCCGCTCGCTGAGAATAGGTCAAATGGATCATGGGGATATCCTTGCGGCCGGTGATCTGCGACAGATTCCAGCACAGGGTGCCATAAACCCGCAGCAAGTCGTTGAGCGAGGCGCATTCGTCGATCCGGTTGAGTACGAAGAGCACCCGATCTTCAAAGGTGTGTGCCGGAAGGGTCTCGCGCAGGCTGGTGTGCACTTCGCGGATGGTTCCGGCCTTATGCGGGTCAAAAAGCACTAGAATCAAGTCGGCGATCTGGGCGAAATCGCCGATGACATCCTGGTAATTATAGCCCCTGTCACGCTCGGTGACGCTGTCCAGCATGCCCGGGGTATCAATGATGGCCAGTTCCTTCAAAAACGGCGAGTTTACCTTTTTCAGCCGGAAATGGGACGTAAAACGCTGGCCGTGTTTTTTCATGGATTCAAAAGGATATGCCGGGTCATTGAGGAGAAAATTGCCGTCTCGCTCCTCGGTGACATGTATGGGACTGTCGGGATCTGCGTTGTCATCATATGTCAGGATCGTGAACGAATCGTCGGTGGGCGCCTGACCGGTTTTCTGTATGTTGCTTCCCAGAAACTCGTTTATCAGGGCCGACTTGCCCGAGGAGTAGTTGCCCAGCACCAGCACCAGGGGGCGCCATTTGATGGTGGCTTCGAGCGGGGCCTCACTGTAGCCGTAACGCACTGCCACCGGCGTGAGGTGTTTTTCCACCATCTCCAGCAGTTCGGTGTGCAAGGCGTTGATGTAATTTTCCCGGTAAAATTGCATGCTGTTAGGACCTTTCTGCGAGTGTCGGCTGAAAGCGAACTGCAATCATTACGTTAAACTCTCACATACTGAATGCGTGACATGTTGTCAACCGTCTGTTCTCAAACAAGATGGAATATCCGTCATGGATAGTGTGACTTCCATATCCAATCTTGCTTGGTTACCTCCAATAGGACTGTGAATACAAGAATAGTGTTGTTTCGAAAAAGATTGCTTTTTATAATTAGAATAATTACTATCAGGATGAATTGTATTCATTTTTAAAATAACTCATTTATATTCTGCGATGGATGGATTCCCATTTTTACAATGAAATGAGGGGGGGGCTGATATTCGATATTGATTTACGCTGTAATTTTATTATAAATAAGTTGATGTTAATACAATCAATTAGCAAAGGAGAATGATATGAAATGGAACAAGCATTTCCTTGTCCTAGCCTGCGCCCTTATCTTTGCGGTCTCCGGGACAGCGCAATCCCAACCCGAGCCTCCGGTATTAAGTGTTGTCATTTCCGGGACCTGGATTGACCTCTCCTGGACCCCGATCCAAGGAGCGACGGGCTATACCCTGTCTTTTGCCCCGATTCCCTACACGGGCATTGCCTCGATTGGAACCGCAGATATGGGAACGCTAACCAGTTTGTCGGGGTATCTCTGGGTCGGGGCCGCCTATTATGTGGCGATTCAGTCCCGCGATGGTTCAGGAATGAGCCCATATTCCAATATTTTAGAAGTCGTCATCAATCCCTCTCCGCTCACGGGAAGCTACCAGGTATTCGGTTTTAATGATCTTGGCATGCACTGTTACGACCCGGATTTTTCTGTATTCAGCATTCTTCCGCTATACAATGTTCTCCATGCACAGGTCATTCAGAAAGGAACCATTCCGGAGATCGTCGGGCCCACTGTCAATGTTACCTACAAGGGCATGGATGACGCGAATGGATCGATCAACACGACAAGTATCGGCAAAACAAACTTCTGGGATTATGTTCTGGCCCTGTACGGCGGAAATCCTCCGTTGGATGAGGGATTGATGGGAGCAAAAATGCCCGGCTTGATCAATCAGCCTCAGCCCATTTACTGGACAGCGGAATCTACGAATTGGTTTACGGCAGCAGGCGTTCCGATCACGTCGTTGGACGACAATCTGAATGTCAATTCCTATCCCCTGATGAATGTTCAGGCGCTGGACCCGGCAAACGCAAAAGTCCTTTCCGCGCTCCCTGTGGTGGTTCCCATATCCAACGAGATGGCTTGTAATGTCTGTCACAACACGGGAAATGTGGCTGCCGTCCTTCCGGGTGTTCAATGGAGCACGAATACCGATCCCATGATTCAGTTCAGGGAAAACATCCTCCTGCTTCACGACTTCAGAAACGGCACGAATCTTAACAAGAGCCGGCCGGTTCTCTGCGCGTCCTGCCATTATTCCCCCGCGCTGGATCTGGGTCATACCGGGCCGGTAGGGCCTCAAGTGATGAACAAGACCATGTCCGCGGCCACCCATGGGTACCACGCTTCGCGGACCAGTACGCTTCCGCCCAGCGGAAACGCCTGTTACTATTGCCATCCGGGTGAAATAACACAATGTGCCAGAGGGGCCATGGCAACCGCCGGTTTGAGCTGCCTGGATTGTCACGGCACCATGACTGCGGTGGGGCAGGCAACCCGGCGTCCCTGGACCGATCTGCCCATGTGCCAGTCCTGCCACACGGGTGATGCCGTCAATAACTACGGCGGCCAGATCATCCGGCGTAGCGCCTATGCCGACAGCCCGGATAAGGCCACCTTTATCGTCGCCACCAACAAGCGCTTTGCCGAGCAGGACAACACACTGTATCGGAACAGTGTGGGGCATCACGGCGTGGCATGCGAATCCTGCCACGGCAGTACACATGCTGAATGGCCATCTCAACAGGCCAATGACAATCTGGCTGCCTCGATGATTCAGGGACATGACGGCAAGATCACCGAATGCACGGCCTGTCACGGCAGCGGATTGCAACTGACTCCTGACGGCGGGCCTCACGGCATGCACAATGTAAACAGCCAGGCATGGGTGAACGGTCATCACAACTTTGCATCTAACCAGGCATGCGGGACCTGTCATGGAACCACTGGAGCCGGAACGTTAATTTCAAAAGCTGCCGCAACCAGAACATTTTCCACAGAGGATCGTCGCAAAGTCACCATACCCAAAAACACGCAGATCGGATGCGGTCTATGTCATGAAAACGTGCTTGCAGGCGGAAAGAATTAATTTGACATCCCGCCTCCGATAAGCATGTCGATGTGCCAAAATTGACTATCCCGGAATTGAATACTTCTTAATAACAATATGATAATATAGTATTATTTAATTAATGGACTGCAATATTGTGATAATGCATGGATCCAAAACGCCCTCGAAGCGGTACCGGCCATTTTTTATGATATTATAACAAGCTGATATCAATAATAATCTGTTAGTATTATTGCAGTATTCCAATGTGGCACGTTAAATGCTATTTCATGCAATATACTTTTCGCCGGGAAATATGTTATGGAAGAGATGGCGTCATCTAATCACAAAGGAATCTGCAAACGTGGCAATTCCATTCAACAAAATTCAGCGTTAACTGAAAGGGAAAGGTTGTGAGACGGAACAATTTCTTATTTTTTGTGATCTTTGCCGTTGTATTATTGATATCCGGTACAGCGCAGTCTCAACCCCAGGCGCCGGTTCTGAGCTTGGCTGCTATAGGAGGCTGGGTTGAACTCTCCTGGACCCGGATTCCGGGGGCTTCGGGATATACATTGACTTATGCCCCCATTCCCTTTGATATGGCGTCCATCGGGACTGCGGACATGGGGATGCTGACCAGCGTGTCGGGCTACCTCCTGCCTGGAAGCGCTTATTATGCCGCGATCCAGGCCCGCGATGATTCCGGGTTTAGCCCGTATTCCAACGTTGTGGCCATAATCATTCAGGATGTCCTGGATCCAACCAGCATTCCAAAGTATCAAAATTTTCTGATTATTCCTCCGGTAATGCCTTCTGTATTCCGCAAAGCGGATTTAGCCCCGGACCAGCAGGCGATCAACCCGTGGGATTCGAAATACGAGATTGCTGTGAAGCAGTTCGAGCAGCAAATCCTTCCGCCTCCTTTTCCCAAAACGACTGTCTGGGGTTATGGCAATCTGTTGGGACCGGAACCCGGCCAACCGGGATCTACATTTAATTACCCGGCCTTTACTGTCGAAACGCGAAGGGATGAAATCGCCAGAGTGGTATGGACAAACGCCCTGGTTGACCAGTCCGGAAAATATCTTCCCCATTTACTGGCTGTGGACCGTACACTGCACTGGGCCAATCCGGAACTGTTAAGATGCACGGAAGGGGGCTACCATTCCGATTGCAGGCCGGATCCAACCGACCCCTTCAATGCGTCCATCATGGGACTGCCTTACATGGGGCCTGTACCCATGATACCGCACGTTCACGGGTCTCACGTAGATGCCCGCAGTGACGGATTTCCCGAAGCGTGGTGGATGCCCGCTGCCTCCAATATTCCTGCAGATTATGACCAGGTCGGCAGCAATTACGATTCCCTGGAGCGCGTTCTTCCCGGAAAGGCAGTGTTTGAATACGACAACAGTCAGTCTGCCGCCACGCTCTGGTATCACGACCATACCCTTGGAATGACCCGGGTCAATGTTTACGCCGGACCTGCGGGTTTCTGGATTATCCGGGACGCTATTGAAGACGCTCTCAACCTTCCCGGGCCAGCGCCAAAACCCGGAGATCCTTTGTGGGTCCCGGCTGATCCAATGAATGACGTTCCCCCTTATTGGGAAATTCCCATTGTGATCCAGGACCGCTCGTTCAGAACTGACGGTTCACTGTTTTATCCAGGCAGTCGTTTTGAATTTGACGGGTTTCCCGGGCCGTATATTCCATCGCCTATCTCCGATCTGTCTCCGATCTGGAATCCTGAAGCCTTCTTCAACACCATGGTCGTCAACGGACGTACTTGGCCCGTTCAAGCGGTTGAGCCAGACGTGTACCGTTTTCGTTTTCTGGACGGGTGCGACTCCCGTTTTCTCATCCTGAAACTGGTGACCGCTACGGATATCAACAATCCCGCTACATGGGTCGATCTGCCTGCCAAATTTATCCAGATTGGCGCTGAACAAGGATTTTTGCCTCGCCCGGTGGTTCTTGATCGACTCCTTCTGGCGCCGGCGGAACGGGCAGATGTCATCGTGAATTTCTCATCTTTTGCTCCGGGCACCCAGGTTTACCTCGTTAATGTAGGACCGGACGAGCCTTTTGGCGGTGGCGAACCGGGTATCGATTTTGTCTCGGCCGATCCGGCAACAACAGGCCAGGTGATGATGTTTAACGTGGTTGCTGACAATTTGAGTCGGGGAGAGAATTTCTCTATTCCGATATCCGTGACTACCGATACTGTCCCCGAGCCCGTGATAACACGAAGGTTAAGTCTTAATGAAGTTGAGTCCACAATCATTGCATCCCCGGAGGAAGCTCTCCTGGGTACATACGATACCGGAAACCCAACACTGAAGAAGTGGGTAGACCCCATCTCGGAAACACCGCGGCTGGGTGATACCGAACTGTGGGAAATCTATAACTTCACGGCGGATGCTCATCCCATTCACCTGCATCTGGTGGGATTTCAGGTTGTCAACCGACAGCCGCTCACCAATTTGGATGTGAACGGTATTGCTCAAGCGCCGGCGTTTCCGGATGACCAGGTGGAACCGAGAGGGCCGGAGCCCTGGGAGACCGGTCTGAAGGATACCGTCATTGCCTATCCCGGAGAGGTCACCCGGATCAAAGCCACTTTTGACAAACCCGGGCTCTATGTCTGGCATTGCCACATTGTCGAACACGAGGACAACGAGATGATGCGGCAGCTCTATGTTCTGTCACCCGGAGAGTTGGCTCCACCCACGTGGGCTGATTACAATCTTGTGCATGGCTCAGGCGGTTAAGTTTTCCGTCATCCTGAAAAATGGATCACCATCGCCGTAATATCTTGATTTAATTCAAATTAGTAACAGGCCGCTGTAATGCGGCCTGTTATTTTATGGAAAGAAGAATCGAAATGAAATACATTGTGTTGACCGCGCTGAGCGTGATTCTGTTTTTCAATATCAGTTTTGCTGGTGAAACGCCAAAAATCGAGGATGAAAAAGACAGAGTCAATTACAGTCTCGGGTATCAGATCGGCGGAGACCTCAAGCGTCAGGCTGTTGAGCTTCAGTCTGAACTGATTGTGAAGGGGATACAGGATGCGATTGCTGGAACCAATCCCATGATGACACCGCAGGAAATGCGAACCGTCCTGATTGATCTGAAAAAGCGGATTGAGAAAACCGAGCGGGAAAAGTTGTTGCAGGACAGTGTCAAGAATCTGGCCGAAGGTGATGCTTTCCTGTCCGAAAATGCTAAGAAAGAGGGTGTCCAGGTCCTTCCGAGCGGGCTTCAGTACAGGGTGGTGCACGAGGGTTCCGGAGCCTCGCCCAAAGCAACTGACACCGTAACAGTCAACTATCGCGGCATGTATATCGATGGCAGCGAATTCGACAGTTCATTTAAACGAAACAACCCGGCGAGTTTTCGGGTCAATCGAGTCATAAGCGGGTGGACCGAGGCGCTGCAACTGATGAAGGAAGGCGCCATGTGGGAGCTCTTTATTCCCGCTAAACTCGCCTACGGCGAACGCGGGGCCGGCATCGGCATTCCCCCCAACAGCGCCCTGATTTTTGAGGTGGAACTGATTTCCATTGGATCGGGTAGTGAAAAATGACATGGGGCGCCATGTGATGGAAGTATAAACATATCGGTTTTCTCCACATGAATCATCATGGATTTCATGAAGCAATTTGATTTTTAAATTGACAATTGATATGATCTGCATTATTTTCCTTTTCTCTTAATCCTATCTCCCTAAAGTTTGCCTTTTCGAAAGATTTGGGAGGCTTGTTCTTGTCTTACTCCATCCCGGCAGAAAAAATATCTGAAATCAAACACAGCGCTGATATCCTTGAAATCATTTCTGATGCGGTTGTTTTGAAAAAAGCCGGCAGGAACTACCTCGGGCTTTGCCCCTTTCACTCTGAAAAGACCCCATCGTTTACCGTAAGCCCGGACAAGCAGATGTTTTATTGTTTTGGCTGCGGAGAGGGGGGCAATGTATTCACCTTTGTCATGAAGCAGGAAGGGATCGCGTTTCCGGAGGCCGTCCGATTTCTGGCCAGACGCTATGGCATCGTGATCGTTGATCAGAGCTCAAGCCCCGCTACAAAAAATCAGATGAATGAAAGGGAGATTCTCTTTCAGATCAATCGCCAGGCCATGGCGTATTTTCATCATGCCCTCCTGGATCCGCAAGCCGGGGCGCCGGCGCTTTCCTATCTCACCCGCCGTGGGCTGCCTCCCCGTATTCTGACGGATTTTATGCTGGGGTATGCCCAGCCGGGCTGGGACCATCTGACGAATTATTTTTCAAGAAAAGGCGTGGACCTGACCCTTGTGGAAAAGGCGGGCCTGATCAGCCGCCGCCAAAACGGGAACGGCTATTATGACCGTTTCCGGGATCGTGTCATCTTCCCGATTTTCAATACTCACAATCAGGTGGCGGGTTTTGGGGGAAGGGTTCTGGATGATGCGTTGCCCAAATACCTGAACTCTCCGGAAACATCGCTTTACAGCAAGAGCCGCTCGCTTTACGGCCTTTTTCAGGCAAAACCGTTTTGCCGGCAGACCGGTGAAGCCTTTATTGCCGAAGGCTATATGGATCTGCTTTCGCTCCATCTTCATGGCATTCAGAACTCGGTTGCCACACTGGGCACTGCCATGACAGAAGAGCATATCCGGCTTCTGAAGGGGGTTTCACAGAAAATTATCCTGGTCTACGATTCAGATCAGGCCGGAATCAAGGCTGCCCAGCGGTGCATCGAGCTTTTCAAGGCCCATCACCAGCTTGAGGATATCCGCATCCTGGTGCTGCCTGAAGGACATGATCCCGATACCTATCTGGCGCAATTCGGTCCGGAATCCTTTAGAAATGCCGCCCGTGAAGCCTCCGGGGTGTTTTCCTTCCTGATGGATGTTGCCATAAAAAAACACGGACTGTCTCTGGAAGGCAAGCTGCGGATCATCCAGGAGATGGAGGAGCCGCTATCGTCACTGACAGATGGACTGACCCGGATTTCGGCTATCAAGGAAATCGCCGAAAGAACGGGGATTGATGAAAGCGCGATACAGGAAAAGATTCGGGGAAATTCTCCGCACAGACCTTTCAGGGCAAAACCTGCCGAAAAGCCGCCGGTTACGGGAAATAAATTCGAGAAGCACCTGATATCCATGATGCTTCAATTTCCGGACATCATCCCGGTCCTGATTGAAAAAAATCTTGTCGAGTCTATTTCAGATCCTTTGCTAAAATCCACAGGAAATGATATATTAATGTGTTATCGTGATCTGGAGAATGCACCGGAGCAGATCAATGACCTGCCTTCTATCGTTTTGATGGCCGCAGACAATGATGAAAAAAAGCGTCTGATCGCAGCATTTTCCATTCAGAAGGAGGAGTGGGGCCTTGAGGGGTGCCTTAAATTGATTGAACAAATTGAAAGAAATCAAAAGCGAGATAACCTCCGGTTGTTGCGGCAAAGAATCAAAGCTGCCGAAGAAAGCGGTGAACACGAGTTGCTTCGACAACTAACCAAAGAATGTTCAGACGGTCAGGTGTTTGCAGGAGGCAAGTAATTATGGCAAAATCATCCGTTATCAAACGGAAAGTCGACAAAAAAATCACATCGAAGACCATAACAGATCTTATTTTAAAGGGAAAAGAAAAAGGATCCCTCTCTTATGATGATATCAACCGGGCGCTGCCTGAGGATATGATCACCTCGGAACAGTTAGATGAAACGCTGATGATTTTTGATGAACTGGATATCGACATACTGGATGAAAAAGCCTCTGGCTCAAGTGAAAGCGAAGCCAAGGAAGCAGTGAAACGGGCCAGAAAAGAAACGGCCATGACGGATTTCGGGGCTGTAACCGATCCGGTCAAGATGTATCTGCGAGAAATGGGGTTGGTAACCCTTCTCAGCCGCGAAGGAGAAGTGGAAATCGCCAAAAAAATCGAGGCGGGTGAACAGGAAGTCTTGAAGGCGCTGATTGACACGACCACCGGCATTGAATGTTTGCTGAATTTAGGCATCGATATTGAAAACGGCGCCTTGCGTCCCAAATATGTCTTAAAAGACATTGATGAAGGGGATGCTTATGTCGATGAAGTGGTTCAGACAGAAAAATTTTTGAACACCATTCGCCAGATCAAGGCCATTCATGAAGAAAACAAGACATCCCGTGAAAAACTGTTCTCTTCGGAGCTGGATTCGGATGAGATTCGCAAAATTCGACGCGGCATCTCAAGAAAAAACACCAAGATATTTGATCTGTTGAAAGACTGGCGGCTTGAAGGAAATGTCGTTGACAAGATTGAGCAGATCATCCGCAACCAGATTGACTGGTTCGATGCCATGAACAAGATGCTGGCATTGACATCGGAAGCCCAGAGTGTGTCCGTGACAGAACTCGTCAGTCACTTGAACACGGTAGAGCATTTTTCAGCATGGATTCTGCCACGCTGCCAACTGAATTTAAATGAGGCGGGTATCCTGTTTTCCGATTTGACAAGATTCAATCAGCAGATTGCCGAAAAGGAACTGGCAGTCAAATCAAAATCCCAGGCATTGAAAAGAATTCTCTCGGATGTCGACGAGGGCCGTTATAAAGCCAAAATGGCCAAAAGCGAGCTGACCAAGGCCAATTTGAGACTCGTGGTCAGTATCGCCAAAAAATATACCAACCGCGGCCTTCAGTTTCTGGATCTTATCCAGGAGGGAAACATCGGTTTGATGAAGGCAGTGGATAAATTCGAGTACCGCAGAGGCTATAAATTCAGCACATATGCCACCTGGTGGATCCGTCAGGCCATTACCCGGGCCATTGCCGACCAGGCCAGAACCATCCGCATTCCGGTTCACATGATTGAAACCATCAACAAGCTCATTCGCACCTCCCGATACCTGGTTCAGGAACTGGGCCGCGAACCCAGGCCGGAAGAAATTGCCGAAAAGATGGAAATTCCTCTGGACAAGGTTCGAAAAGTATTAAAAATTGCCAGAGAACCGATTTCACTGGAAACCCCCATCGGGGAAGAAGAAGACAGCCATCTTGGGGATTTTATTGAAGACAAGAAATTCATGCTGCCTTCTGATGCCGCTGTCAGTCTGAATCTGGCGGAACAGACGCGAAAAGTTCTGGCCACCCTGACCCCCCGGGAAGAAAAAGTACTGCGGATGCGTTTTGGAATCGGAGAAAAAGCGGATCATACCCTTGAAGAGGTTGGACAGGACTTTGCTGTCACACGCGAGCGTATTCGTCAGATCGAGGCGAAAGCCCTCAGAAAGCTTCGGCATCCCACAAGGAGTAAGAAGCTAAAAAGTTTTATCGATATGTAAAGCTTGACAAAAATTGATACGAAAGTTAAAAAAGAAAATTCATGGGCCCATAGCTCAGCTGGAAGAGCCACCGGCTCATAACCGGTCGGTCCCTGGTTCGAACCCAGGTGGGCCCATCAATCCGATTGAAAAGGCGTGGAACCATTCCACGCCTTTTTTTCATTTGCAGGAGCAGGCAACATGCCAAGCGTTCAGGATATCATCAATTTAATGGAAGAATTGGCGCCTTCCCGCCTTGCCGAATCCTGGGATCCTGTCGGTCTGCAGGCGGGAAGAAAGGACTGGCCGGTCCGCCTGGTCTGGGTGGCGCTGGATCCCTTGCCGGAAGTGGTTGCGCTGGCCTGCGATAAGCATGTCGATCTGCTGATCACCCATCATCCGCTGCTGTTTCATCCCGTTAAAAATCTGGACTTTAACTCGCCCGTTGGTTCTATCCTTTATCAATCCGCTGTCCATCAACTTGCCGTTTATTCCGCCCATACCAATTTGGATAAAGTATCCGGGGGTTTAAACGATATCCTGGCACAGCGAATCGGTCTTGATCAAGTAGAGGTTCTTGCACCGGATGATGATGCAGAATCCTGTAAACTCGTCCTGTATGTTCCTGCCGATTATGAGCAGCAGGTGCTGAACGCACTGTTTCAGACCGCTGCCGGAATCATCGGCGAGTATTCGTGCTGTGCGTTCAGAAACGCGGGCAAAGGCTCTTTTCTTCCGGGAGGCCCGGCTCGGCCTTTTATTGGAAAGCCCGGCGAGATTTCCCATGTGGATGAAATACGGATTGAAACCCTTGTCAGAAAAAAGGACATTTCCGCTGTTCTTTCTCATGTCAGAAGCCATCATCCTTACCAAACCATGGCTTTTGACGTTTACCCCCTGTTGCCTGCCGAGAGCCGACATGGTTTTGGCCGGACAGGCACGATAACCAAGCCCATGAATCTGTTTCAATTTGCTCAAACCGTTAAGGAAAAACTGTGTTTGACGAGTGTAAAAATGTCCGGAAATCCGGATATGTGGGTTCAGCAGGCTGCGGTTTGTTCCGGAAGCGGCTCCAGCCTTCTGAATGCATTTTTTGCTTCAACCGCCGATGTGTATATCAGCGGAGATCTCCGGTATCACGATGCCAGAGCTGCCGAATCGGCGGGGAAGGCCTTGCTCGACATCGGGCATTTTTCATCTGAGCACCTGATGCTCGAACCGGTCTGCGACTATCTTCGCCGACGGATCTCCAGCGCTTCCTGGGAAGTTCGTGTGGAAGCCTATCAACTTGAAAAAGATCCATTTACCATGATATAAGACAGACAGGGTGATGGGTCTAATTATTAACCCCAACATTGCGGGTAACGATATGAAAGATCAGATAGAAATTCTTGTTTCACTGCAGCAGATTGAGATTGAATCTTCAAGCGTAAAAACACATCTGTGTTCGATATCAAAACGACTGGATCTGCTGATCAACAGCCAGAACGAATTGAAACAGCGCATTACGGATGAAACCGCGAAGATTGAAGAAACGAATAAACAGTATCGATCCCACGAATCCGATATCAAACAGAATCAGGTCATGATTAAAAGGAGTCAGGAACGACTGAATTCCATCAAGAACAACCGGGAATATCAGGCGCTGTTAAAAGAAATTGAAGAACTCAAGCGAACCAATGCCGCAACCGAAGAGCTGATGATTGATTGTCTGAATCTGATTGATGATGCAGAGAAAAAAACAGCGGCAATGCATGAAGAGCTTCAACTGGTGCAAAACGATATTCTGCAGGAACAGCAGGTTGTCTGTGTTGAAACCGAAAATGCTGGAAAACGGCTGAAAGAACTGGATCAGGAACGGCTGAAAATGTCCTCTAAAATTGAGGCGGATGTGCTCAAGCTATTTCAGAAAGTTCAGTCACAGCAAAGCCGGGGAAATGCCATTGTTCCGGTTCAGGATGCCGTCTGCCATGGATGTTATGTCAATATTCCGCCGCAGATGTATAACGAGCTGCAACGGTGTGATAAATTGAGAATGTGTCCGAACTGTCAGCGGATCATATACTGGAAGCAGACTTAAAGAATACATGGCCGAAGCAGAACAGGCGATCGCCGGATTCACCAGAGTCCGGAGGAAAGTCCGAACACCACAGGGCAGGGTGCTCCATAACGTGGAGTCGTGGCAACGCGAAGGAAAGTGCAACAGAAAATATACCGCCCGTCATTTTTGCTTTCAGCGCAGTGCGCGAAAAGCCAATGCGACGGGTAAGGGTGAAATGGTGCGGTAAGAGCGCACCAGTTCTTCGGGTGACCGGAGAAGCTTGGTAAACCCCACCTGGTGCAAGACCAAATAGAGGAGCGCTTGAAGGCGGCCCGCCTGAGCTCCCGGGTAGGTTGCAGGAGGCGTCCGGCAACGGACGCCCACAGAGGAATGATCGTCAGCCGGAATCGGGTAACCGGTTCCGGATACAGGATTCGGCTTACGGGCTGTTTCGGCCATTTTTATAAAAGGGTTAGGGGCGAGAGGATTTTTATTATGTTGTTAATTGAAGAACTCAGGGTTGAAATCGGCGGAAAACCCATCCTGAAGAATGTGAACATGCATATCCCTGAAGGCGAGACTCATATTCTCTTCGGTCCCAACGGGTCGGGGAAAACCAGCCTGATGATGACATTGATGGGATTTTCCGGCTATGTCGTGACGCACGGGAAGATCACCTTTAAAAACGAGGATATCACCCATCTGCCGATTTATGATCGGGCCCGGATGGGAATCGGCATTTCCTTTCAGAGGCCACCGACCATTAATGGCCTGAAAACCCGCGCCATGGTTGAAATCTGTGCCGGAGATCGATCCGTGGATGTTGATGCACTTTCAGCCCAGTTGAATTTCCAGGAATTTCTGGAAAGGGATGTGAATCATCATTTTTCCGGTGGCGAGATCAAACGTTCCGAGCTGTTGCAGCTCATGGCCCAGCAGCCGGACCTGGTGCTTCTGGATGAGCCGGAATCCGGCGTGGATCTGGAAAGCATCGTCATGCTGGGAGACACCATTAACAGCCTGCTCAGAAGGGGCATTAAACGTCCGAGCCAAAAACCCCACAGGGAGATCGTCGGGGACCGGTCCAAATCCGCGCTGGTGATCACCCATACCGGTCATATTCTGGATTACATCAACGCTGACAAGGGGCAGGTGCTTTATAACGGCGTGCTGTGCTGTTCACGGAACGCCAGGGAAATCCTGAAATGGATTCGGGAATATGGGTATGAGGAGTGTGTCCGATGTCAGATGTAGAAAAAAAAGAGGTGGACTTAAACAGCTATCGGGACGATGCCGCCCCTCATGAGTATCTTCCCGAATTAAGCCAGGTGAATTCCGGCGATGCCCAGCAGTTTTTAAATGTTGGCGTGGACCCTTCAGAAAGTGGGCGAGGGGGATCTTTTATTCAGAAAGACAGGTCTGTGATTCATTGTAAATCCTGTCAGCCGGGCATTGAAATCATGGGAATCTCTCAGGCCCTGAAACAGCATGAATGGCTCACAGGCTACATCTGGAAAAATGTTTCTCCGGAAAGCGATTTGTTTACCAGCCGGGTAAAGGAAAAGCCCCATGAAGGCTATTTTATCCGGTCGCTTCCAGGCGTAAAATCCAGCCAGCCGGTTCAGGCCTGCCTGTATATTGCCAGTGAAAATTTTTCCCAGCATGTTCACAACATCGTCATTGCTGAAGAAAATTCCGAACTTCATATCATCACCGGCTGTGCCACAGCCCCCCATCTGGTTTCCGGACTTCATGTAGGTGTTTCGGAATTCTATGTCAAAAAAGGGGCCAAACTTACGTTTACCATGATTCACGACTGGGGAGAACGGATCAATGTCCGTCCGCGAACCGTGACCCGTGTGGCGGAAGGCGGCACGATCATTTCAAATTATATTTCACTCAGACCGGTGGGCTCTCTGCAGATGTTTCCGACCACCTATCTGGAAGGAAAAGGGGCCGTGGCCCGCTTTAACAGCATTCTGGTCGCCAGCAGGGGAAGCCATCTGGACGTGGGATCGCGGGTGATTTTAAGCGCTCCGGAAACCCGTGCCGAAATCATCTCCCGCGGGATTACAACCGGCGGCACCATCATTGCCAGGGGAGATCTGATCGGAAAGGTCGCCGGCATCAAGGCCCATCTGGAATGCAAGGGCCTGATTCTGAACAATGGCCTCATGCACGCCATCCCGGAACTATCCGGCTATGTTCCCGGCGTTGAAATGTCTCATGAGGCGGCAGTGGGTAAAATTGACAAGCGGGAAATCGAATATCTGATGGCCAGGGGGCTTGATGAAGAATCCGCCATCTCAACAATTGTTCGCGGGTTCTTGAATGTGGATATCGAAGGACTGCCGCCTGCCTTGAAGCAGAAACTGGATCAGACCGTTTCCGAAACCCAGAAAGACATGATGTAGCGGCGACCGGACAGTCACTTTCACGCAAAATGGGCGTTCTCGCTCGTATCCTATTTATAAGTAATGAAGGAGATGTATAACGTGTCAGCTCCCTCTTGTGACATTCCTTTTATTGAAAAAATTCAGTTTTTTTCACATGATCTTTTCAGATGCTGCCTGTATATTTCCAGCTTTACAACACACCAGAATCTGTTCACCAAAATGCTGTATTCCAAACTGACGGCAACCACCAAATTGCTGGAAGACTTTCTGGATTTTCACGGCGCCAAAAACAACAAGAACTGGTATTTTTTCAGAGAACTGATTGCAACGTTCATGCATCTGAGTATCGGCAGTTATTCCCAGAAACATATCTCCAATCGTCTGGTTTTTTATGGGCTTGAAAATACGTCTGAATTCGAAGCCCAGGGACTGATTGCACTGGACTATCTCAATTCGTCGCTGATGAAAATTGCGCCGGTGATCCTGGAAGAAGCCCGAAGGCTGAGCATCCCTATTCCGGAACGAGGTTATGAACCTTCCGATTTCCCGAATGCAACCACCTGTGAAATGCTGGAGTCCGATGTGGATGATATGAATAAGGACCAGCAGAAACAGCATATTGTAAAAATTGCCAACGAGTTTCTCAGTATCGCCGGCAATTTTGATCAACTGGGTTTTTATGAACCCTATGATATTCATGAAATCCGGGCGATTGTTCCCGAAAAAGTCAATGAAGTTGAAATCCGCCGCTTTGAGATGCTGGTCCACAATCTTCAGTCTTCATTTGATACCTACGTGATGCATGGGGGCTATCGGCTTGGAAAGAGAAAGCTGACGGATCTGCGCGGACATTTTTCAGTCGTCTTTCATCTGCTTCAGATGACAGGCCGGCTCCTTCATCTTTATGAGCGGCATCTTCATGAAGCCGGATATAAAAATACCTATAAAATGGTTCAGGACCGGCTTTCATCCCTGGTGGATCCGGTGCTGCTGCTGGACCGTACCATCAATTACGGCCTTTATTATGCCTGTCATTTCCTGAACACCGGGAAAAAGCTGGCCCGGGAAATCCTGAACGAAAATATTGAACGGTCTGCCATTAAAGTCGGCATTCCTGTGGCCTTGGGCTTTCACAGCCGGCCCAGTCTTCTGGTGGCGAAGATTGTTCAGTATTACGGCGGGCAGGTTGAGCTTTGCATTGGCCCGGATCGGTTTGATGCCAGCAGCGTCCTGGATATTCAATGGGCCGGCGGGAAAATCCACAAGGAAAACATTACGGAAGTGATTTTTGAAGGCGACACCCGGGCACTGGCTGATATTGAGATTCTGGCCGGCATGAATTACGGCGAAGATACGATGGGAAAAGGGGTTCCTTTGCCAAAAGAGCTTAAGTATTTGAGATAACAATAGAAAGTCTTTCAATGTCCGTATCAGCCATTATCGTTGCCGGAGGAAAAGGGATTCGAATGGGTGCAGCCACCCGCAAGCAGTATATGCTGCTGGCGGGCAAACCCATCGTCTGTCATACGCTGGAAGCCTTCGATGCCTGTCCCTGCATCGATGATATTTTTCTGGTAGTTCCACCCGATGACCTGAATACCTGCCGGGATAAATGGATTTCTCCCCTGATGTTACATAAAAGAATTCATCTTGTGGCCGGAGGCATCGAACGGCAGGATTCGGTTTATCTGGGAATTCTGGCAGTTTCGGAACTGCGATGTGAAGTGGTTGTGATTCATGATGCGGTTCGTCCCTTTGTCAGCTGCCGTATTATCGAGGCATGTGTCGGTGAGGCCCTAGTCTCGGGCGCCTGCATCGTTGGAATGCCCGCGATGGAAACGGCTAAACTGGTGAATTCGGGCCAGATAGAACGCACGCTGGATCGAAACGCCATCTGGATGGCTCAGACGCCTCAAGCTTTCGATTTGAACCTGATCCGAACGGCTCATGAAAAAGCCAGGTCGGATCGCTTCATGGGAACCGATGATGCCATGCTGGTCGAGCGGTTGGGACGAAAGATCCATATTATTCCGGGTTCCCGTCTGAACATGAAAATCACGACTCCCGAAGATCTGGCCCTGGCAGAGGGAATCATTCACCGCAAAAATTGAATGCCGTTGTTCAATCACATCCGGATATTGGAGGTTTTGTTATGACTGATTCGCATCCACAACCCAGTCCCCCACAGCAGGCTGATTTTATCAAACAGCTGAAAACGACTTTTGAAAAAATGCCCCATGACATCGAACTCTTGTTGTTCACGCAAAAAGGCAGGGAGGATGCGTTTGCTGAAGGTTCCCGGCAGATCGTGCGTGCGTTTCGCGAACTGACACCGCGAATACGGCTGCGGGAATACAGCCTTGATCATGAAATGGCAGCAAAATGGCAGATCGAACACTCGCCGACACTGCTGATCGCACCCGGCAGATATGGCATCCGCTGGCTGGGCGCACCTCTGGGCGAGGAAGCCAGAACATTTCTGGAGACCATTCTGATGGTGGGCTCCGGCATGAGCGGTTTAAGCGACCAGTCCAGAAAAGTCATCTCAAAAATCGATTCGGTCCGTCAGATCAAGGTGTTTGTCAGCCCGAGCTGCCCCTACTGTCCGCAGCAGGCGGTTAACGCCGTAAAGGCCGTGATTGAAAAACCGGAGCTGATATCACTTGAAATCATCGACATTCAGTGTCAGCCGGAAATTGCGCATCAGTATTCGGCGCACAGCGTTCCGCAGACCTTTGCCAATGACGTGCTGACCGGGATGGGTGCGCAGTCCGAAGAAGTTTTTGCCCTGTCCTTGAGTCGTCTGGAGCCTCAGACCCTTTTCATTCCGGACAGCGATGCGGAGATGGTTGAAACTGATCTGCTGATTGTTGGCGGCGGACCCGCCGGACTGACGGCAGGAATTTATGCGGTTCGAAGCGGCCTCAAAACAGCCATTGTTGAGCGAAATGTTCTGGGCGGGCAGGTGGCCACCACACCCGTTGTTGAAAATTATCCCGGATTTACCCAGGTCGGCGGAAAAACCCTGGTGGACATACTGGTGACACACGCCCTCGAATATGTCCAGATATTCCCGGGAGAAGAAGTCATCGACGTCATTCCCGGAAAACCATTCGAGGTCACCACCGGCCGGCGCAGATTCCTGGCCAAGACCATACTTCTGGCAACGGGCGCCAGTCACAAGCATCTGAATGTCCCCGGCGAATCGCGGCTGTCCGGAAGGGGGGTCAGCTATTGCAGCACCTGCGACGGCCCCCTGTTCAAGGGCAGAAAAGTCGTCATCGTGGGAGGGGGAAACAGCGCGGTGACCGAAGCGCTTTATCTGCATCACATGGGCGTGGGGGTTACCCTGATTCATCGCAGGGACAGTCTGCGAGCCCAGGAGTTTCTGGTCCGGCAGCTTTCCTTAAGCGAAATCCCCATTCTCTGGAACACTGAAATTACGGAAATAACCGGCAAGGAAAGGGTCGAATCCATCGTGCTGAAAAATATCCAGACCGGTGAAACCGCCTCTCTGGCCATTGATGGCGTCTTTCTTTCCATCGGGTACGAGCCGGCTGTTGAACTGGCCCGAAAAACCGGGGTTGCCCTGACGCCGGACGGCTACATTCAGAAGGACGCCAAACACCGCACCAGCGTTCCGGGGATTTATTCGGCCGGCGATGTTGAAGGCGGATACAAGCAGATTGTCACGGCCGCGGGTCAGGGCGCCGAAGCTGCCATGGCTATTTTTGAAGATGTGATCAATCCTTACTGGCAAAAATCATAAATGTCGGCCTATTACGATCCTCCCCGGTTTCTGCCTTGCGGTGATATGGGACTCAGCGTGGAATTTGCGGACGGGATCGACCGTTCGGTGAATGACAGGGTCCAGCGCCTGTTCCGGCATTTTCAGGCAAAAGCCTTTCCGGGAATCGTTGACCTGAATCCGACCTACCGGTCGCTGTTCATCCAGTACCTCCCCTGGGAGTGTTCGTTCGAGAATCTGCTGTTTCTTGTCGAACAAGGCCTGAAGGCTCCAGGGGAAGACCATGCTCGACAGGCTGTTCCGGTCCGGATTCCCGTCTGCTATGGCGGTATTTACGGCCCGGATATCGATGAGGTAGCTGCCCATCATGGCATGACCGTTGATCAGGTCGTCAGGCTTCATGCTGCGCCGGAATATTACGTGTACATGATTGGTTTTACACCCGGTTTTCCCTATCTCGGCGGGCTCGATGAGCGGCTCTTTACACCGCGGAAAAAAGAGCCCCGGAAATGGGTTTCCGCCGGCAGTGTGGGGATTGCCGACCGACAGACCGGGATATATTCCATCGATAGTCCCGGGGGATGGCAACTGATCGGGAAAACCCCGTTGAGGCTGTTTGACCGGGAATTGCCGGATCCTTTTCTGCTGAACCCGGGGGATTTTCTTCAGTTCGTTCCCATTACGGAAGATGAATTTGAACGCTGTTCGCATCATTGAACCCGGACCTTTGTCCACGGTTCAGGATTCCGGACGTTTCGGCTACCAGGACCGCGGCGTACCGGTTTCCGGGGCCATGGATCTTCAGGCCCTCAGAATTGCTAATTTTCTGGCAGGGAACCGCGATGCCGAAGCCGGTATCGAGATCGCCTGGGGCGGATTTCGGGCGGAGTTTCTGGCCCCGGCCCATATAGCGGTTACCGGCGCTGATCCGAAACCCAGCCTGAATGGCCGATCCTTTCCCTGCTGGTCCGGCGTCTCGGCCCGGAAAGGGGATATTCTGGAGCTGAATGATGTGGAAACCGGCTGCAGATCGTACGTGGCGCTTTCCGGCGGGGTGGATGTTCCCGTAGTCATGGGCAGCAGATCCACTTATCTTCGCGGCGGATTCGGCGGACATAAGGGAAGAGCGCTTCAGAAAGGGGATGCTCTCGGCCTGGGGCAGGGGGGGAAAACACCCATTTCGGAATGTCCCCGGGCCCTGATTCCGATCTATTCCGATCATCCGGTACTGCGTGTTGTTTTGGGACCCCAGGCCGACGTGCTGACGCCGGAAAGTCTTTGCCGGTTTTTATCAGCGGCTTTTGTTGTCTCGGATCGCTGTGACCGAATGGGATGCAGCCTGAAAGGACCGGTTCTGGTGCATCGACAGAAAGCCGATATTGTTTCTGACGGTACCGCATTTGGCGCTGTTCAGGTTCCCGGAAACGGCCAGCCGATTATCCTGATGGCGGATCGCCAGACCATCGGCGGATATGTCAAGCCTGCCACCGTCATCTCCGTTGATCGGCCGCTTCTGGCCCAGCTGGTTCCGGAATCGTCCGTGCGCTTTGAAGAAGTCAGTTTATGGAAGGCCAGAGAACTGGCGGTAACCGCCGAATATCGATTCCAGAAATGGATAACCCATGAACAAACCCGCTGAAATTCGACAGCACATTCGAGAAGGCGTCTGGACCGGTCCGACAACCGGGCTCGCCCAGGCATATGCCCAGGCCAATCTGGTGATCCTGGATAGCCGGTATGCGTTTGACTTTCTACTCTTCTGTGTCCGGAATCCCAAACCCTGCCCGATACTGGAAGTTCTGGAACCGGGTGTTTTCGAGCCCCATCGGGTGGCGAAACAGGCCGATATCCGCAAAGACATTCCCTTGTACCGGATCTGGGAAAATGGCCGGACCTACCAGGAAGTGACGGATATCTCGACTGTTTTTAATGCCGGCATGGCCTCTTTTCTGCTCGGATGCAGCTTCAGCTTTGAAGGCGCCCTGATGGGGGCCGGAATCCCCATCAGGAATATCGAGGAAGGAAAAAACGTGTCCATGTACATCACCAACCGGCGCTGTGAACCCACCGGCCCCTTTTCCGCGCCCCTGGTTGTAACCATGCGGCCGATTCCCCATGAAATGGTTTCCCGGGCGGTCCAGATTACCAGTCGTTACGCATCGGTACACGGGGCGCCCATTCACATCGGCGATGAAAAAGTACTGGGCATAACAGACTTGTCCAAACCCGACTTCGGCGATCCGGTTACCGTCAAAGTCGGCGAAACCCCGGTTTTCTGGGCCTGCGGAGTCACCTCCACCCTGGCTGTGCTGTCCGCGAAACCATCCCTGTGCATCAGCCATGCTCCGGGCTTCATGTTTATCACCGATGTCCTGAATGAGCATCTGGCGGTGATATAGTCGAAAACTGAACCATTATTACCCATATCACAAGGAGTGATTGAATGAAAAAACGAATCAGAAAAAAACTGAATTTGGGAGAATTTAAAGAAACGGGATTTGAGATCACCTGGAAACCTCAGGAAATTTCGGAAGCGGATTTTGACAGATTCATTTCAGAGTTTCTGGATGCGATCGAGTCCAGAGGTCTGATTTTCGGTGGCGGTTGTTCCACCGAAAATACCTGGGAAGGAGTCATTGCCAGGAACAAACGGTATTCCTGCCCGGATGCCGCAGACATGGAATTTGTTTCTGACTGGTTCAAATCCCGGACCGATATCAAGGAATTTACGTTGGGCCATGAAATTGATTTGTGGTATGAGTCCGAATGCTGCTGTGACACCGAGGCATAGATATTTCTGCGACATGTCGGCTGAACCTGAATTTTGCCTGATCTGACTTTTTGTAAAACCCATGCGATGAAACTCCTGGTCTGTGTCAAACAGATTCCCGATCCCGATGCGCCGGTCCGTGTCAATGCAGACAGCAGATGGATCGATATCGATGGCGGTGCATTTGTCATGAACCGCTTCGACGGTTTTGCCCTGGAAGAGGCGCTGCGTGTCCGTGAAGAAATTCCGGACACCTGCATCGATGTCGTGTCCGTGGGACCGGAAAGGGTGGAGGCGGTACTCAGAAGATCACTGGGCATGGGCGCGGATCACGGCGTACATATTTTTACAGAATTCGACGGCTATCTTGACCCGTTTACAACCGCCGCCTGGATTGCCGCATATGCCCGGTCCCGCGATTATGACCTGATCCTGACCGGCGTCATGTCCGGTGATGACATGAACGGCCAGGTGGGCCCTCTGGTGGCCGAAATGCTTCATCTGCCCTGCGCCACCTCCGTCATCTTCCGGCGGATGATGTCTGAATCAGGCCGGATTTATGTTGAACGAGAAATGGAAGGGGGGCTTCGAGATGTACTGGAAATCAAACTCCCGGCGCTTCTGACGTTGCAAAGCGGCATCAACCAGCCGCGCTATCCATCGCTTTCCAAAATGCTTCGGGCCAACAAACATCCACTGGACGTGATACCTTCAGTATCTCTTGAATCGCCGTCCATTCATCTGGCCGTCATGCAGACCACCCTTCCGAAAAAAATGCGTGCGGGACGGATTCTGGAGGGAACACCCCAGGAAAAAGCCTGCCAGCTTCTGGATATCCTGCAACGACATTTAATACCCATTTAGGAGAGATGCGCTTGTTTCAATCCATCGTTGTCATCGCAGAGCATGCCGAAGGGCAGGTGCGCCCGATCACCTATGAACTGGCGGGCTTTGCGCGCACCCTCCAAAAAGAAATGCCATCATCTGACATAAAAATCATCGTGACCGGAGAGCGAATCGATAGCGTGGCTGAAATCATCGCTCGCAAAACGGGACTCGGCGTTTTTTCCATAACCGTTCCGGGTCTGGCCGGCTATCATGCCGAAGTCTATAAAAACATCCTGACCGATGTCCTGACAGACTGGCGGCCTTCGCATGTGTGTGCGGCTCACTCGACCCAGGGCATGGACTTTGCTCCCGGACTGGCCGCTCGGCTCGGTGCTGCCTGTGTCACAGGCATTGAAGCCATTGTGAAGCAGGATGAGAAGCTCTGTTTCCGCAGGGCGGTTTCCGGCGGCAAAATCATGGCAGATGTCTTTGCGGACAGCCCGATGATCCTGCTTGCCGTTCAGCCGGGATGTTTTGCTCCCGCTCCGGCGGATGCGGCGGCTCCCGGACCGGTCAAGCAGTTGAGGATGGAAAGTGCTCCCGAACAGAGTTTTTCCCGCGGGATCATTCGCAAAATCATGCATGCTTCTGCCGTTACCGAAGCCGACGTGATTGTTGCGGCCGGCCGGGGAATCGGAGACAAGCAGTATCTGGATCTGATTTATCGTCTGGCCGCGCTGTTTCCCGAATCCGCTGTCGGCGGATCCCGGATTGTCTGTGACCAGGGCTGGCTGGATTACGCCCAGCAGATCGGCGTGACCGGATGCACGGTCGCTCCGGACCTCTATATCGCCTGCGGAATTTCCGGGGCCATCCAGCATGTTTCCGGCATGCGGGGGTCCGGTTTTGTCGTTTCCATCAATAAGGACTCCAAAGCGGCGGTATTCAACGTATCCGACGTGTGCATCGTCGAAGATCTGACCACCTTCATCCCGATTCTTATCGAAATCCATGAAAAGCGGTGCGCTGCGAAGCTGCAGTGAGTCCTCCGCGCGCCGCCATAAATGCAGTCGCCAGGCGCACTACATCCAGGCTGTAGGGAATGTCCTGATAGGAAACCAGATCCTCTATGGTATGGTAATACGGGTATTCGGCCCAGTCATTTTCAATCAGCAGACAGCCGGGCAGCCGATAATTCAGTAAGGGTTCATGATCGCTGCCCCAATAGCTGGTGCTGACTTCAATTTTGAGCGGGGTATAGGTGGCACAGAGTTGGGCCATTTCATAGAGAACGGCTGCCTGTTCGGCGGTATCATCACTGCCTTCGGCAATGATGCCGTAAACGTTTTGATAATAAGAAATCATATCCAGGATAATAAACCCTGTTATCTCTTTCGACACCCCCATGTCCTTCAAAAGCCTCACCAGGCTTTTACTGCCCAGCAGTCCTTCCTCTTCACCGCTGAATGCAACAAACACGATGGAACGTTCTGTGTTTACGGTCGAAAATATGCGCGCGATTTCCATGAGAGCCGCGACACCGCTGGCATTGTCATTGGCGCCGGGCGCCAGGTTGCAGGCTATCGGACTGGTGGAATCATAATGAGCGCCAATCATCACATATTCCTGGGGGTGTGTGGTGCCTATTTTGATTCCGATCACATTATCACCCGGCCGGCGGTCACAATCTGCGCCACAGAAGGCTCTGAACGTCATGAATTGGGGATTCAGTCCCAGATCGGCAAAATGATTCCGGATCTTGTCCCGTGCGATTTGATTCTCAGGGGAACAGGTGTATCGGGTGGTCGTGTCAGGCGCCAGATCCATTAGATACGCAGCATACTTGTCGGCACTCAGCCTCGCCAACAATGCCGTCACCGCCGGATCGGGTTCAACCCGCTGCGGTGTCATCGTTTTCAGTACCACCCGACTTTCCGTTATCGGTAAAAGCTGTATATCAGGATGATTGGAAAGCGCCTGCGGATTTTTTACGTACGCCAAACGAAAACCGGATCGGGCATACAGGACGCGATAATCGTTGCGCTGATCCATTGGCCGGCGATCCCTCAATACAACCAAATCGGCCAGGGGTATATCGGAAGCTAACACCCTCCCATTGAATACCTGGACCGAGTCCTCCCGAATAACAATGAAATCGTTCCCAAAGGTGAGGACGATCTGACCTTTGGAAGCCAGGGCGCTCTGCTTGTCCTCCTGCAATGCTGAAATAAGATGGACCGTGGCGGCCTGAGCATTCCAGTTCAGGATGCAAACCATAAAAGACGTGAATATGATTCGAATAAGCAGGTTCATCGGGATATGTCCTTTTTGAATAGGGTCTAAAGGCCTAAAAGTTGCCTGGAGGCTTTCTCCAGAATGGTCACGGCAAAGATCAGGGACTGAAATCGCGGATCCCGGGTCTGTCCATGGTAGAACCGGTAATAGATCTGCTGGGCGATAACCGCCAGGCGGAACAGGCCGAATCCGTAATAGAATTCAAAATGATCCACGGACCGGCCGGATAATTTGCTGTAATATGCCACCATCTGCTTCCGGGTCAGCGCGCCTTCCAGATGCGTGGGAAGGGTTTTCATGACCTGCATTTCCGGGGGGTCGCCCGGCTCCACCCAGTATCCCAGGGAACTGCCCAGATCCATGAGTGGGTCACCGATGGTGGCCATTTCCCAGTCCAGTACTCCGATGATGGTTAAGGGGTCGCCGCTGTCCAGAACAATGTTGTCGAATTTGAAATCATTGTGAATGATGCAGGGATGGGGAACGTCCAAGGGTTGGTGAGCGTTCAGCCAGGTCATCACGGACTCGAAATCCGGAGCATCCGGTGTTCGGGCAGCCCGGTAACGGCTGCTCCATCCTTCCACCTGACGCCGGACATATCCTTCGGGTTTGCCAAAGCCTTCCAGCCCGATTTTCCGGTAGTCGAGGGCATGCAGCGCATAATGGGTTTCAACCACTTTCCGGAACAGACGCGTCACCTGGGCCGGTGTCAGGGTCAGGCCGTCAGGCAGATTCCGGCGCAAAATAATCCCCTGAATGCGTTCCATAACATAGAAGGGACAGCCCATGATATTCAATTCTTCGGAAAACGCCAGCGGCTCCGGACAATAGGGATAAAAGGGTTTCAGCGCTTTCAGTATCCGGTATTCCCGTCCCATGTCATGGGCGGATTTGGCTTTGGCGCCAAAGGGGGGCCTGCGCAGAACCATTTCCCTGTTTTCAAATGTAATCAGATATGTCAGATTCGAATGGCCGCCGGGAAATTGTCGGACTGTCATCTTCCCCTCGAGATGCGGGATCGTGTCCCGGAGAAAGGATTCAACCTTTGCGGTATCCAGTTCTTCGCCGCTACGCACGTTCGATGCCTGATCCGTCAATTCCATATTCTCTCCTTTAATAAAACGGACATCGATCCTCTTTCAATAAAAAAGCCTCGATAAATCTTTGAAGATATTCCGCGTATTGATCGACCGTAATGGTATTCCCCGCATATTTTCCCCGTTTCAGATACCAGTCCTGAAGCATGGCCTTGATGATGCTGGCTCCGAGCCGGGGATCATGCAAGTGAAACACGTTTTGATCCTGTCCCTGAATCAGGATATCGCAAATCATTTTTTCCGTTGCCAGTTCACTTTCAACTGCTTTTTGTTTTTCGATCTGGGAAAGGTTTTTGGTTTCCATGAACGAGAAATAAAACCAGGGCTGCATGGCTTCGCTCAGGTACAGGTGGGTAAAGATGGCAGCCTTCAGTTTGCCGGGTGCGGTGGATTCGGACGCAATCCGTTCTTCGACAATTTTCCCGGTAATGGCGCGCCGCTGGTGTTGAAGCATTTCAAGGAGTTCGTCCTTGCTTGAAAAATAATTATAGAGCGCGCCCATGCTCAGCCCGCATTCCTGGCTGAGATCCCGCATACTCATGGATTTGAATCCCTTCTTATTGCTGATTTTAAGAACTGCACCAAAAATATTATCGAGGTTTTTGATTGCCGTTTTTTCTTTCTTGATGCGGATGGAGTGACGGCCAAAAGATCTCTGGGCAGCAAAGGATTCCTGATAAATCTCCATTTTGGAGATATTGACCTGCTGGCAAAATTCGGCGTAAGTCATTGGACTATCCACGTTAATTGGCTTTTTTCCCCGCGTATTTCTTCAGAATCTGGCGGGCCACAGACAGTTTATGCACCTCGTCCGCACCGTCATAAATCCGGCTGGCCCGCTCATGGCGGTACAGAAAGGCGATGATCGTGTCATCGGTCATGCCCAGCCCCCCATGTACCTGAAGCGCTCGGTCGATCACCTTCATCATGGTATTGGCCACCACGTATTTGATCATGGAGATTTCGATTCGAGCCTCTTTGGCGCCTACCTTGTCGATTCTGTCCGCGGCATAAAGCACCATGAGGCGGGCGGCCTGAATGTCAGCGGCGCATTCGGCAATCCAGGCCTGAATAATCTCTTTGTAAGCCAGGGTCTTGCCGGGTGCGATCGGCCGGGTGATCGCCCGTGAGCACATGAGATCGAAACAGCGGTTGCAGATGCCGATCCAGCGCATGCAGTGATGGATTCTGCCGGGTCCCAGACGTTCCTGTGCAATGACAAAGGCGCTGCCCTCAGGGCCCAGCAGGTTGGACTGGGGCACGCGGCAATTCTGATACAGGATTTCGCCATGACCGAAATAATCCTCGCCGGACTCGCCCATCACCGGAATGTTTCGTACCTGGTTGAATCCCGGCGTATCGGTGGGGACAATGATCATGCTGGCCCGCTGGTAAGGGTGTGCTTCCGGGTTGGTCACGGCCATGACGATGGCAAAACGGGCGCCATCAGAAGATGAGGTGTACCATTTCTGGCCGTTGATGACATAGTCGCTGCCGTCTTTGACGGCCGTTGTGTCCATCATCACCGGATTGGACCCCGGCATTTCCACTTCGGTCATGGAAAAGCAGCTTCGGATTTTTCCCGATACCAGGGGAGGCAGCCATTGTTCTTTCTGCTCCGGGGTGCCGAACATGTGAAGAATCTCAATATTGCCGGCATCCGGCGCCTGGCATCCAAAAACAAAATGACCCAGGATCGAACGTCCCAGGCATTCGGAAACCAGGGCGTGTTCTTTGAGATTCAATCCCATTCCGCCGTATTCCACAGGATGGTTCGGCGCCCACAACTCCATCTGCTTGACCATCTGACGCTTTTTCTCAAGTTCCGGAAGAACCGCCTTGAAGCCACGGGTCAACACTGCCTGTTCCAGGGGAATCACCTCTTTTTGCACAAACTCATCAATCAGTTGCGTGATGGTCTGCATCTTTTCCGATATGCTGAAATCCATAACCGCCTCCCGTTATATCTCATGCTGACTGCTGGCCGGTTCAAATACGCTTGTGACATTGATCCCAACTTGATTAATGATCAATCCCAGCTTTCATATGACGGTATCCCATCGCATGGCTCCTGTCAATAATAATACGATCGTTCGCTTTTATATTAAAAGGCTATTTGGGGGGCCTTCCCATTTGCTTTCAAAATGAGATACCAGCAAGCTTTCAGGCTGAATGCGAACTGGAACAATCAATGAAAAGAGGGGAGTGAAACGTTATCACGGGAGGCGGGCTTATCAAAAAAATGAGGTGTCCGCTACCAGCGCGGACACCTCATTTTTGGGTCAGGTCGATACGGAGTTAAATAATTAAGCTTATTTGGGCAGATCGCTCAGCGGGATGCCGAGGGCATCGGCCACTCCTTTTCCGTAGGCCGGGTCGGCCTTCAGGCAGTTGCCGATGTGGCGCATCTGAATCTCGCGAAGCGCCGGGCCGATAGCACGAGCCGTATTGGCAAAAAGAAGCGCCTGTTTTTCGGCGGTCATCAGGCGAAAGAGCCTACCGGGCTGGGAGTAGTAATCCTCATCCACACGATGATTCCAGTGATCGGCCGCTCCCTCCAGGCTTAAAGGCGGCTCGGCGAATTCCGGCTGCTGCTGCCATTTGCCGTAGCTGTTTGGCTCATAGCCTAAAGTGCTTCCGTAATTGCCGTCAACCCGCATGGCGCCGTCGCGGTGATAGCTGTGAAAGGGGCAGCGGGAAGCGTTGACCGGAATCAGGTGGTGATTTACACCCAACCGGTAGCGCTGAGCGTCGCCGTATGAAAACAGCCGGCCCTGGAGCATCTTGTCGGGCGAAAAACCGATGCCGGGAACGACGTTGGCCGGATTGAAAGCCGCCTGCTCGACTTCGGCAAAATAATTTTCCGGGTTGCGGTTCAGTTCCATAACACCCACTTCGATGAGAGGATAATCCTTGTGAAACCAGACTTTGGTCAGATCAAAGGGATGATAGGGACAGGTTGCCGCATCCTTTTCCGCCATCACCTGGATGAACAGGGTCCAGCGGGGGAAGTTGCCCTGCTCGATGTTATCATAAAGATCCCGCTGGTGGCTCTCCCGGCACTTGCCGATGACGGCCTCGGCCTCTTCGTCGCTCAGGTTTTTAATTCCCTGCTGCGTGCGCAGGTGAAACTTGACCCAGTGGCGTTCGTTTTTTGCATTGATCAGGCTGAAAGTATGACTGCCAAAGCCGTGCATGTTTCGGTACGAAGCCGGGATGCCGCGGTCGCTCATGACGATGGTGACCTGGTGCAGGGCCTCCGGAAGCAATGTCCAGAAATCCCAGTTGTTCAGGGCGCTTCGCAGGTTGGTACGGGGATCGCGCTTGACGGCGTGATTGAGGTCGGGAAATTTGAGCGGATCCCGCAGAAAGAATACCGGGGTGTTGTTGCCTACCAGGTCCCAGTTCCCTTCTTCGGTATAAAACTTCATCGCAAAACCCCGGATATCCCGCTCGGCATCGGCAGCGCCGCGTTCGCCGGCAACCGTGGAAAATCGTGTAAAGAGCTCGGTCTTCTTGCCAATCTGGGAGAAAATTTTGGCCCGGGTATAGCGGGTGATATCATGGGTGACGGTAAAGGTGCCGTAGGCGCCTGAACCCTTGGCGTGCATGCGTCGCTCCGGAATGACTTCCCGGTCAAAATGGGCGAGTTTCTCCAGATACCAGACATCCTGCAGCAGCACCGGGCCGCGCGGTCCGGCGGTCATGGTGTTCTGATTGTCCACAACAGGCGCTCCGGCGTTATTGGTTAATTTTTTTATCTCGGTCATTACTCTTCTCCTTGTTGTCGGTTTTTTTAACAGGGTTGCAGTTATTGCAGATTCCATAGACGACGATATTTCTGCTGTCGATTTGTCCCCAGTGCATGAGTTCATCCGGCAGCGTGGCCTCATCAATCGATGGCCATTGAAAATCGAGAATCTCCCGGCATTGCCGACAGATCAGGTGGTGATGGCGCTCGTATATCACTTCAAATCGGGCTTGGCTTTCAATCGTTTCCACTTTGTGAATCAGACCATTCTGGCTGAAAGTGGTCAGGGTCCGGTAAACGGTATCCAGTGAAAGCATGGGAATTTTCTTGATCAGGCGTTTGTGCAGCACTTCCGCTGAAGGATGATCCGTGGAGGCTGCCAGTTCACGATAGATTTCCAGTCGCTGATGGGTCACCTTGAGGCCTGCCTTTCGACAGGCTGCATCAAAATCACAGAGATGTTCCTGGAGTTTGTCCGGATCCATTCGGGATGCCTATAAATAAGAATTTATCTTGATTAGTTAATTATCTGATGTAATAAAGTATGTCAAGTAAAAATAAAAATGGATTCTGAGATCAGATTTAAATGCAATGTCACAGGGTTAAAAAAATATTCTCTTTGCTAAAGGGGGGCAGGGGGGGGATAATGAATCAATTTTTCTATGGATACTGTACAGGATTTGCAGTAATATCAGTCATGATGCCTTAGATTCGTTCAACCCATGACAAGAGGTACTATCCATGTCAACCGTGATGATTCAACCTGCAACATACGAAGACGCCCAACAGGCGATAGACAGGGCTTTTGAAATTTTCCCCTTGAATCTGAAAGACAAGAAAGTATTGATCAAACCCAATGTCCTGCGGGCATCCGAGGCCAATGAAGCGATCGTGACCCATCCCGCTGTGCTGACTGCGGTCGTGAAACGGGTTGAAGCCATGGAGCCGGCTTCGATTATCGTGGGAGACAATCCGGGTGTGTTCAGCTATGGCGCCAACGAAGAGAGTTTCAGAAAGACGGGCTTGATGGAAGCCTCCGGGGGACACTATCAAAATATCGGCACCGATTCCCAGAAAATAGACTTTAACACGGAATACATGCCGACGGTGAGCCTCTCGCGGGCGGTTCTGGATGCGGACATCATTATCAGCCTGCCCAAATTCAAAACCCATGGCTTGACGGTGATGACCGGGGCCATCAAAAACACTTACGGCTTCCTGCCCGGCGCTCAGAAAGCCCGGCTTCACAAGGCTGCGGGCAGCCCGGAGCGCTTCCATGAAATGATTGTGGATGTGTTCCGTCTCCGGATTCCCGATCTGTTTATTATGGATGCGGTGGTGGGAATGGAAGGAAATGGTCCGGCGTCTCCGGAGCTGCGAAAAATCGGGCTGATCCTGGCCTCGGACAATGCCGTGGCTCTGGATGCCGTCATTGCGACCATGATGGGATGTGACCCGGCCAGGCTCGGATTTCTCCGGAAAGCCAGAAGCGAGGGCCTGGGGGATTATGATCTTGAAACGATTGAAATCATCGGAGAGTTGAAACAACTGCCTGATTTCAAACTGCCCCCACTGGGCGGTGAAGCAAATATCAATAACCCGGCCATTCAGGAAATTCTTCACAGACCGACCATGCTTCGTCCCCGGGCGGATGAGGCGCTTTGCACGGGGTGCGGCGCCTGTATCGATCAATGTCCGGTGTCTGCCCTGTCGATGAATGGGGATTATCCGATTGCTGACCCGGAAATCTGCATCCGCTGTTTCTGCTGCCAGGAAATCTGTCCGGAAAAAGCCATGGCTTTGATCTAAAGTCCGGTAAGCGTTCACCCATGACCGGCGTTGTAAATGACACCGCCTGCTGAAATATAGTCTTGAAGCACGGCTACCGCATCATCACGCAGAATGTCGCGTAGGACGGTGATGCCGCGATCATTGAGGGCCGACGTCCAGTCGGCGAGCTTCGGGCCTTCATCAAAACCGATCTCGCGGGCGTCTTCGTCCCGCGCCCCGCAGACGAGCCGACGCACGCCGGACCAGGGAATGGCGCCAAAGCACATGGCGCAAGGCTCGGTCGTGGCAAAGAGTTCATAATGGCGCCTGCCGCCGTCGCCGATATCATAGCGCCCCAGTATCTGCTGGGCGCCGGCCAGCGCCACCATTTCCGCATGGAGCAGAGAGCAGTTTGAAATGACGACCAGGTTGATCCCCGGAGCGACCAACCGACCGTCACTGCCAAAGACCGCTGCCCCGAAGGGTCCCCCGGTTCCGTGCTGCACGTTCCGGCGGGAAAGCTCCAGCACGAAACGCATTCGGTCGTTTGTTTCCGGAAATACCCCGGGTGAATCCGCCAGGAAGCGCTCTACCCAATCGGGCAGCCGAAGACTGATTATGGGAAGAGAAGATATCATTACACAATCATGCGTTTCAGCGTATCCAGATACTCCATCACGCCAATGGCGGTTACCCCCCGACAGATTTGGCGCTGACCATCAGCCAGACAGAGCAGAAGCCCTTCCTCGGGTTTTGCATCAGCGAACAGAGCGGCATACCGAGTAAGACCCGACGCCAGGGAAGCGGAAGGGGTCCGGCTCAGTTTGATTTCCACCGGCAGTGGACGCAGGCCAGACCCTTCGATGATCATATCCACCTCCAGACCATTGTTGGTGCGAAGGTATGAAAATCGGGGATTTTGCCCAAGATTGGCGTAACACTTAACGGTCTCCGAGACGCAGTAGTTTTCGAACAAGGCTCCGGCCATCGGCCCCTGCAGAAATTGCTCCGGCTCGCGGATACCTGCCAGATGGCAGAGCAGGCCGGTATCGAGGAAATAGACTTTGGGCGTTTTGGTGATCCGTTTCCCCAGGTTGTTATAGTAAGGCGGCAACAGGTGGACGATCCGTCCGGCTTCCAGCACCGAAAGCCAGCGCTTGATCGTTGCAACGCTGACGCCCACATCTGTTGCCAGTGAGCTCATATTAAGCATCTGGCTGCACCGCACGGACAGAAGCTGCATGAAGCGGTGAAATTCCCGCAGGTTGCCGATATCGTAGAGAGACCGGATATCCCGCTCCAGATAGGTCTGGATGTATGACGCATACCAGAGGCGCCGATCGATCTCAGGTGTGATGGCAAGCTGGGGGTAGCTGCCTGTCTGGCAGGCATGGGTGAAGAGTTTGAGCCCTTCCTCAACCGATACCGTTTTTCTGATCTCATCCACTGCAAAAGGGAGAAGATCCAGCAGCGCAATCCGACCAGCCAGGGAATCCCCCAGATTGCGGATCATGTTGAACTGTTGTGAGCCGGTAAAGACAAACCGGCCATTGCGGCTGCGATCCTGATCAACCCGCATCTTGATGTAGGAAAGTATCCCCGGAGCCAACTGAATCTCGTCGATAATGCAGCGTTCGCCCAATGAATCCAGAAAAAAGACCGGATCATTCAGGGCTTGCTCCCGCATGGCAGGATCATCCAGCGTAGTATATCGGTAATCGGCCAGAACCTGACGCAGCAGGGTGGACTTGCCGGACTGACGCGGACCGGTGATTGCCAGACAAGGAAAGGTTGCTAAAATGCCGGGCAGCAGTTTCTCTATAACACGAGGAATGTACATGAAGCCATGTTAGTCGGCGCACAGCAGGCTGTCAATACAAATTTAGCATGTAATATGAATATTTGTATTAATGGAATGCTCAGAATCCCAGATACGTCTCCCGGATCGAGGCATCTTTTTCCAGATCCTTTCCCGTACCTTCCTTGACGATGCGGCCGTTTTCCATCACATAACAGTAGTCGGCGATTTTAAGTGTCTGATGAACATTCTGCTCGACCAGAAAAATCGTCAGACCCTGGCCGTGAAGCTCTTCAATGACCCGGAACACTTCCTGAACCAGAATCGGCGACAACCCCAGGCTGGGCTCATCGAACATGATGAGTTTCGGGCTCTGCATCAAGGCCCTGCCAATGGCGACCATCTGCTGCTCTCCGCCGGAAAGGGTTTCTGCGGTTTGTTTTTTTCTTTCCGCCAGACGGGGGAAAAGTTCATAGACTTTGCTCAGGTTTTTTGCCCGATGAATGTGGGTTCGGCTGAGATAGGATCCGATCAGAAGATTTTCCTCCACATCCATTTTGGGAAAGAGTTGTCTGCCTTCGGGAACCAGGGTAATTCCCAGATTGGCGATGTCATGGACCGGAAGCCCGCTGATGATCTTTCCTTCAAAGTCGATCTGGCCGGATGCACCGGAAAGCAGACCGCAGATCGTTTTAAGTGTCGTGGTTTTACCGGCGCCGTTGGTCCCGAGAAGGGCCACAATCTGTCCGGAGGTAACGGATAAGGAAATGTCCCACAGTGCCTGGATATCCCCGTAATAAACCGAAATCGATTTGGCATTTAGAATATTCATTGCGGTGCCTCCCCCAGATATGCCTGGATGACCCCGGAATCTTTGGCCACATCCCTGGGAATGCCTTCCGCGATTTTCTGGCCGAAATTGAGCACCACAACGCGATCGCTGATATTCATGATCACCCGCATGATATGCTCAACGATCAGAATGGTAATGCCCTGGTTGCGCAAGGAAAGGATCAGTTCGATGGTTCGGTCTGCCTCCGTCGGATTCAGGCCTGCAACCACTTCATCCAGAAGGAGCAGCGTCGGCTCCAGGGCCAGGGCTTTGCTGACCTCCAGGCGCTTTCTGCCGGCCAGGGTCAAACTGGAAGCCTGGGCATTGGCCCGATCTGCGAGCCCCGTTGTTTCCAGAATCCGCCAGGCATGCTGTTCCGCCTGGCGGCGCTTGGGATGCTTGGCAAATGATGCAATGATGACGTTTTCCAGAACCGTCAGACCGGCAAATGGCTTTACCACCTGAAAGGTGCGGCCGATGCCGAGAACTGCCAGCTTGTATGGCGGCTTTCCGCTGATATCCTGTCCCTTGAAATGGATTTGCCCTTTGCTTGGCGCATAAAAGCCGCTGATTACATTGAACAGGGTCGTTTTCCCCGCGCCGTTGGGACCGATGAGTCCGATAATCTCACCGGGAGCCATATGAAAAGATACCTGGAACACTGCATGCAGTCCTCCAAACGTTTTGGTGACGGCATTCACCTGAAGGAGAGACTCAGACATGATGGGCTCCTTTATCGGAATTTCCTTGAGAAACCGGTTCCTGTTTTGATGATTTCCGGGTTTGCAGATAACCCGATATCGTACCCCACAGACCATTAGGGAGGAATACGACGCTGGAGGCGATCACCCCTCCCAGGATGATCAGATAAAGGACCTGGTAATCGGACAGATACGCCCAGAAATAGGTCTTGAACAAAAAGATGATGATGGCGCCGATGGCGGGGCCGATCAAGGTTCCCAGGCCGCCGAACACTGCCATGACCACGGCTTGATCCGTAACCAGATCCCCCAGGACGGATGCCGGATCAATATAGGTGATCCAGTATGCGTAAATGGCCCCCAATATTCCGGTGGGGACCGCAGACAGGATAAATGCCTGGAGCTTGATCCAGGTGGGATTCAGCCCTAGAGACATGGCGCTTTGATCATCCTCACGGATGGCTTTGACCTTGAGCCCGAACGGAGCTTTTTCCAGAAGGAACCAGTACAGTGCAAAAATGCCACCTACGACCGCGAGCATGAGATAATAAAAAAACTCAGGATGCAAAAAGGTGGGAAGCCTCATGCCGTCAGGCCCCCCGGTGATATCCATGACCAGCGCCACTTGCTGGATGGCCCGGGACAGCGCCCAGGTGGCGATGGCAAAATACGCACCCTTTAGCCGAAGCGTCGGAATGCCGGCGATCAATGCGACGATTCCGGCTGCAACACCGGCAACCGGCAGCGCAAAGAAAAAAGACCATCCGCAGAGCTTCATGAGCAGGGCGGTGGTGTAGGCTCCGACGCCGAAAAAGGCGCCATGACCGAAATTCAAATAACCGGTATACCCTGCCAGGACATCCCAGGAAATGGCCAGGCCGATCCACAGAATCGCTTCAGTGATGATCCTGAGGAAAAAAGTGTCATGAATCACTGACGGCACTGACAGCAGGATACCGAATGCCAGAATGAGTAGGAGATACTTTCGGCTCATACGCCTCTTCCAAAAAGCCCCTTGGGGGAAATTAACAAAATGGTGAACAGAATGCCGAATACGGCCATCAGGGTGTAACTGGGATTCAGGAAAATCAGGAAAAACGACTGAACCAGGCCCAGCAGAAACGCGGCCCAGGGAACCCCGGCCAGATAACCCATGCCGGCCAAAACCACGATAAAAAACGCCAGTATCGTATATTCTCCGCCCATCTGTGCATTGATGGTGAAAATGCTGCCGATGATGACACCGGTCATGGCACTGAGCCCCACGTAAATTCCATAAACATAAGAGCTGATCCGTTTGGCGTTTATCCCCATCAACCCCGAGGCTTCGCGGTGCTGGGAAAGGGCTCTTACCGCACGGCCAAAATCGGTTTTCTTCAAGACAAAATGAAGCACCAGGGTAATGGCAAGGGCGTATAACAACCCGGCAAGACGCACGTAAGGGACGGTGATGAAAACGCTGCCCATCTCCAGAAAGAAGGAATCCTGAGAAATGGCGGAAGGAATGGAGTGGGAATAAAATCCAAAACCGGTCAAAGCCATGCCACGGAACATCAGGGCCAGTCCGAACGTAAAGACCAGCCCCATCAGGACGGGGTTTCCTTTTTTGCCGCTGATCACCCGGTAAACCAGGGGCTGAACCAGGTATCCGATCAAACTGAAAACCAGAAAAATTGCCGGCAGGAGAATAAACGGATCCAAGACAGTCCACAGGTTGAGATAATATCCCAGAAAAGCTCCCAGCATGATCCATTCGCCAACGGCAAAATCAATGATATGCATGACGCCGTAGGCCAGAGAAAAACCGATGGCAATGGTGATATAAATCCCGCCGATCAAAAGGCCGTCTATCGTGGCCTGAGGCAATAATTCCATGATGTTCTCCGATGGGTGATGAAATCTGATGAAAGCTTTCGAAATTGCCGCTGTGCAATTCCCTGGGAGCGCGGGCTGGACACTCTGGCTCCCAGGGCCTTCTCCCATACTTGGGGCCAACCAGATGCTATGGTCACGACTGGTTGCTTTGCAAAAGCCTCTATTTTTTGGCATTCATGGGATATAACGGCTTGCTTTCCGCCAAATTGTCAGGGCCAACCACAACGACTTTTCCGTTTTGAATCTGGATGGTCAGGGGAGTCAGGCCGACATTGGCATGGTAGAACTGCCCTTCGGTGGCGAAGCTGATCTGACCGTAGAAGGTTTGAACCTTCAGTTTTTCAAGTGCGTTGACCAGCTCATCCCGTTTTTTCTCATCCAGGGGCGGCACGGCATTGATCTTGATCAACGCCATCTGAAAGGCGATGCCTGCAGCAGAAGAACCTGCCTGGGTATAATCGGCCGGTACATTGTAGGCTTTCATTGCGGCATCGGCATAGCTTTTGGCATCCGGCCACAGCACTTCACCCTTGGTTTTGATGGTGTCAGTCCAGACGGAGGCGCCAAAAACCTGATCCGCGTTCTTTCCCAGTGCTTCGATGAAAGCCGGTTCGGTCACGCCATAGTGCATTAAAAGCGCTTTGGGCGTGTAATTGATCTGATTCAGGGCTTTGACCAGTTTGATCAGTTCTTCATCATGCCCGCCAAAAGCGATCAGATCCGGCTGCATGGCTTTGGCAGCGGACAGATAAGGAATCAGGTCCTGTCCGGAAGGAACGATATTGAATTTGAGCACCTTGATGCCGGCTTTGACTGCTGCATCCTGAAAAGCCTCGGCAGTCGCTTTGGAAAATGTATCGTTGGAGCCCAAAATAAGGGCGGTTTTGGGTTTGGGATTCATATTGGAAATCGTGTTGATGGGTGTTGAGCCGGTATAATTCACCGGCGGAATGGTTCCAAATGTATATCGGAACTTTTCTTTCCAGATCATGGGCGATTCCGCGGAACCGGTGATCATGGGGATTTTGAATTTCTCAAGAACCGGGGCCGCGGCCAGGGTCAGGCCGGAAGCATAGGGACCCAGAACAAAGTCGACCTTCTCCTGAGTGGCCAGCCGCTCTGCAGCAGAAGCGCCCTGGGCGGGCTCAGACTGATCGTCGCCATAAAAAAGTTTCACGGGGTATTTCTTGCCCTGGATTTCAATACCACCGACTGCATTCACTGCATCAGCCCAGAGATCATAGCCGCGCTTGGTGACATTGCCGCCCGTTGCCAGACTTCCGGAAAGGGAGGTAATCACGCCGACCTTAAAAAAGTCACGCGCTTCATCCGCCCACGCCGGTACAGCCACCACCAAAACCAACAGTAAAGCCAGTACTTTCATTCTTCCCTTCATATCTGCCTCCTAAAATAGAATGTGAATAACACAAACAACCGATACAGCAAGCTGTGATGGGGATATGTCTGCAATCTATATGCCACTGCACAAGAAAGCTTTTCCCGACTTCAGGGTTTAATTAATCCATCTGAAATAACAGCTGATTCTGATTTTTATATGAAAATGACCCATTTTCATCCTTCGTTGTGACTGCCCCGGGGGGGTATTAAGAAAAAAACGGCGATAAGCCTATTCTTTCCATTCGGTCCGGGGCATGCCATGAATTGCTGAACAGATTATGCATAGTTGCATGGATTTTTCCGTCAGGAATCACTACGTGGAATCGCTCCTTGGGGTTTGAATGGTCATTTCATATCTTTTGAGTTTTCTGGCAATGGTCGCCTGATCAACACCCAGCGCTTTTGCGATTTTATCCTGGGTTCCATACCTGGCAGAGGCTTGTTTTAACACCGAACGCTCAAAATTTCCCATGAGCTCCTTCAGGGAGTTTTGAGACAAATCCAGGATGTTTGTAAGCTCTTTAAATTTTCTGGCGTCAGCCACGTCCCGGGGCAGATCGTCAAGAGATATCCATTCTCCCTCGCTCATGACCACTGCCCGTTCACAGATATTGATCAACTCGCGGACATTCCCGGGGTAGGGATAGGACAGCAGCGCATCAGTTACCGGCTTGGAAAGATGAATGGATTTTGTCTTGCCGATTTTGCCGGCAAAAAAATGCAGATAGTGATGCAGCAGCGGCAGAATGCATTCTGTCCTCTCCCGTAAAGGTGGAACGTGCAGTGGAATGACGTGAAGCCGGTAATACAGGTCTTTCCGAAATCCTCCGTCGCTGACCATCTCCTTTAAGTTCCGGTTGGTGGCCGCCAGAATGCGTACATTGAGTTTTCGGTTTTTGACGCCGCCGACCCGGCAAACCGAGCCATCTTCCAGAAAGCGGAGAAGCTTGACCTGTGAGGCCAGGGGAAGCTCCGCAATTTCATCCAGAAACAACAGACCATCCTGTGCCAGCTCAAGATAACCGGGCTTTCCCTGTTTCTGCGCTCCGGTGAATGCGCCTTTTTCATACCCGAACAGCTCGGACTCAACCAGGGATTCGGGAATGGCACCACAGTTGATTTTGATCATGGGCTGGCTGGCCCGGTTCGAATGCTTGTGAATGAGATCCGCGATCAGTTCCTTGCCGGCTCCGGATTCGCCTAGAATCAGGACCGTTGAATCCACCTTGCTGACTTTAATGGCCTGCTGCAGAAGCCTGGCCATGCTGGGACTTCGGGCAATGATCCGGCGGGATTCCATTTCCGCCAGTTGCATCTCCAGCATATGATTGCGGTATTGATTCTTGATGGCTTCCTGACGCTGAAGTTCTTCATGCAGGGAATCGATTTCCGTGATATCCCGTTCGTTGACCACCACACGGACCAGTTTTCCGGTTTCATCAAAGATGGGGCTTCCCGTAATCATCAGCTTGCGGCCGGTGCTGGTTTTCTGGAGCATCGTTGCCGTTGATCCGGTCTTAATCACCTCCAGGGTGGCGGACCGGTTGATAAAACCTTCCTCAACCAGATCCGCCATGTTGCGGCCGACCACTTCGGCAGCCCGGATATTGTTCAGGCGCTCCGAGGCGGCATTGATCCGCAGCACCGTTGCATTGGCGTCACAGATCCAGAGCCCATCATAAGATGAGTCGATAATCGTGTCCAGTTCCCGCAAAAGCTCTTGAAATGATAACATTTTATGAATGATCTGATTCATTTCAGTACGATTTTCCAGAACACACAACACCCCGGCCGGTTTTCCCTGTTCACGGATTGCGTACAGATTAACCTGAAACTGACGTTGATCGATGGTAACGCTCAGATTCAGGCAATCCTGCTGATCCTTCTGGGTTTTAAGCAACTGCTGTTTCAGCTCCGGAAATGCGCTTTCAAATTGTGTACCAAGCCTGATATTGAAACAGGTGGTTGCCGCAGGGTTTAAATAACCGACTGTTCCGGAGGGATGGACAGCAATGATTGCTTCCCGGATATTTTTCAGAATCGCGGGATAGATCCGTTCCTCCAACAGGGAGAAACGGGCCATACGGCTGTTTTTCTCTTTCAGCATCGGTATCTCCAGTTCAGATCGGGCCAAGGGCATCTTCTGCTTCAATATATGCATATTCGCATATTAAATGCAACCCTGCATTGGAATGCAGCGCATTTTTTTGTACGACAATTCCTGATATTTTAACACAGTGATTCCGCGAATCAAAGCAGATACGGGCTGCTTTTCACCCAATTCAGGGGCAAACAGGCCTGTATGTTGATATGGTATATTCCTTGCGTGAAAGCGGATGAGTCGTTCTCCGACCATAAAGTTGACGGGTATGCATCAAACCAAAATAAATATATTAAAGGAGAAATCAATGAACACCTCAATACAGGAGCTTCTGGATCTCAGAAAACGACATATTCCCCAGGGGCCGTTTCATGTCACCCCCGCCTTTATCCGGGAGGCCAAGGGAGCGGTGATGATCGATGTGAATGGCCGGGAGCTCATCGATTTTGCGGGCGGTATCGGCGTCAACAATGTGGGCCACTGCCATCCGCGGGTGGTTGAAGCCATCAAGGATCAGGCGGAAAAATACATTCATACCTGTTTTCATGTGGCCATGTATGAACCATACCTGCAACTGGCCGCCAAACTCAATGCCCTGGCGCCCGGCGATTTTCCCAAAATGACCATGTTTGCCAACAGCGGCGCGGAAGCGGTTGAAAACGCCGTGAAGATTGCCAGGTATGCCACGGGAAGGCCTGCCGTTATCTGCTTTGAAAACGGGTTTCACGGACGAACCCTGCTGACCATGACCTTGACGAGCAAGGTAAAACCCTATAAATATGGTTTCGGCCCCTTTGCCCCGGAAGTCTACCGGATGCCCTATGCATACTGCTACCGATGCTCGTTCGGACTTTCTTATCCGTCCTGCGGCACGGCCTGCGCGGATTATCTGGAAGATTTTTTCACGGCTTACGTGGCTCCGGAATCCACCGCCGCGGTGATTGCCGAACCGATTCAGGGGGAGGGCGGGTTTGTGACGCCGCCGCCGGAATATTTCCCCAAGCTTCAGAGCATCTGCCAAAAATACGGCATTGCGCTGATCATTGATGAAGTGCAGACGGGTGCCGGCCGAACCGGTAAAATGTTTGCCATCGACCACTGGGACATTGCGCCGGATATCATTACGCTGGCCAAGAGTCTGGCCGGCGGGCTGCCCTTAAGCTCAGTCACCGGACGAAAGGAAATGATGGACAAGCCCCATGTCGGGGGTCTTGGTGGCACCTATGCAGGTAACCCGATCGCGTGCCGGGCGGCTCTGGCGGTCCTGGATGTGCTTTATGAAGAACAGTTGCTGCAAAAAGCCGAAGCTCTCGGTGAAAAGCTCTGGAAACGCTTTCTGGACATGAAAGACAAGTATGAAATCATCGGGGATGTCCGCGGCAAGGGCCCCATGATCGCCCTTGAGTTGGTGAAGGATCGGAATACCAAGGCGCCTGCAACCGAAGAGACCAAAAAACTGGTGGCTTCCTGCTACGAAAAAGGCCTGGTACTGATTTCCTGCGGCCATAAAAGCAATGTGATCCGCACCCTGATGCCGCTGGTGATCACCGATGAACAGCTGGACAAGGGGCTTTCGATTTTTGAAGAAGCGCTGAGAGAACTGGCGATTTAATAGGGTAAAGGCTGAAGGATATTTTAACACATTCCTTCAGTCTTAGCCTCCTTGCTACGGGAAAGGAAATGTCATGAAAGGGTTTTTCGGGCGACTGCTGATTATTGATATGACGGACAGGACCACCCGGGTTGAGATGCTGGAGGATCAGTTTCTTGAAACCTTACTGGGCGGAAAAGGGTTGGGAACCCAGCTCCTGTTGAAGTACAATCCTGCCGGGGTCGATCCGCTTTCTCCGCACAACCATCTGATTGTAGCGCTGGGGCCGGTTACCGACAGCGCCATTTACGGCTCCTGCCGGCATGGTATTTTTTCAAAATCGCCTCTGACCGGTTTTTACGGTGCGTCCTATTCCGGCGGAAAGATAGCCATTCCCATGAGCCGCACGGGTTATGATGCCTTTGTCATTCGGGGACGCTCGGAAAAGCCGGTCTGGCTGGAGATATCCGATGCCCGGGTGATTTTTCACGATGCCACGTTCTTGTGGGGAAAAGAAACCTACGAGACGGAAAAGACGGTAAAAAGCCTTGCTTCCTCAAGTGATTGCGGCGCGATGGTGATCGGTCCGGCCGGGGAATACCGGGTCCGGTTCGCTGTCATTGAAAACGATTACTGGCGTTCTGCCGGCAGAACCGGAATGGGTGCGGTGATGGGATCCAAGCTTATCAAGGCCATGGTGTTTCATGGCAAGCAGATGCGGCCCTTTGCCGATCCTGACGGAATCAAGGCTTATGCCAGAGAAACCCTGATGAAGTACAAGGATCACAAGGCCACGGAAGCATACCGCAATCATGGCACGCCGATGATGGTGGCCATGCTGAACACGGCAGGCGCTTTTCCCACCCGTTACTGGGCTTCCGGCCGGATGGACAATTGGCCGAATATCAGCGCCGACAGCATGAAGGAGCGATGCAATGCCCGGCCAAAGGCCTGTTTAACCTGTTTTATGGGGTGCGGTAAATCCATCGAGGTTCAGGAAGGCCGGCATAAGGGCCTGAAACTGGAAGGGCCCGAATATGAAACCCTGTATGCGTTCGGGGGGCTCTGCCTCATCGACCAGATCGAAGAAATCGCATATCTGAATGACCTGTGCGACCGGCTGGGCATCGATACCATCACGGCCGGGAACATGGCCGCCTTTGCGATCGAAGCGTCGATCCGGGGAAAGATCAAGGAATCGCTGTCATACGGAAACGCGGATCATGTTGCGGATCTGCTTCATAAAATCTCCCGCAGGGAAGGCATCGGAGCGCTTCTGGCCGAAGGGATTAAAACGGCCAGCGCCGAGTTGGGACTTGAAGACATTGCAGTTCATGTCAAGGGAATGGAGCCCGCAGGGTATGACCCCAGAATCCTGAAGGGAATGGGCCTTGCTTATGCGGTCAGCGACCGGGGCGCCTGCCATTTAAGAAGCACATTCTACAAAGCGGAACTGGCAGGCCTCATCGACCCGAATCAGCATGACGGCAAGGCCGAACTGTTTCTGGATTTCGAGGATCGCTGCACACTTCATGACTGCCTGATCACATGCCGGTTCTACCGGGATTTTTACACCTGGGAAGAACTGTCTACAATCATTTTTCTGACTACGGGTCTCAAACTGGATAAAGCAGGGCTTCAGTCCCTTGCAAAACGGGTCACCGACAGCGCCCGGCGCTTCAATCTTCAGGAAGGCCTCACCGCAGCAGACGACCGGCTTCCGGAGCGGTTTTTCAAAGAACCTCTCGAAACCGGCGGCAGCATTACCCGCGAAGAAATGGAAAGGCTTACAAAGGACTATTACCACCTTCGCGGTTGGAGCTCCGAAGGCAATCTTTCTTCCTAAAACCACTCGACATGTCCAGGTCTTGAACCGCCGCATTCACCAGAGGCCACTACTGCTCAGGCGGTGGCCGGACACAGAATATCCCTTGACAACCAAAAACCGCCCCCCTATAGTTCAACCCCTTGAAAGCAATGTCTTATCCAATGAAAAGGCCCATAAAGCCATTTCCAAGAAGCAGGGTGCCCAGCATTACTTCAGGAACAAACGAATTGAGGGGGAGGCGATATCGTGAAATGTCTTATTCAAAAACTGATAGTTGTGGGTGTTGTATCGGCGCTGCTTTCAGGATGTGCTACGACAGGAGCCACACCAGATTCCAGCTCAACCAGTGATGATGCCAACTATACTAAAGCCCAGGGGGCTGCAGTTGGAATCGGGGTGGGAGCTGTTTTAGGTGGTGTTTTAGGTAAAATTATAGGGGGGAACAACGGCATATTGGTCGGAGCGGGAGTCGGGGCGTTGTTGGGGGGAGCGGGGGGATATGCACTGGGAAGTTCGGTAGCAAGTCGTAAACAAAAATATGCCAACGAGGAGGACCGTCTGGACGGTGAGATACAGGTTTTTGCAAAATACAACAGCGACCTGGAAGAATTTAATAAGCAAACAGCAACTCAAATTCAGAACTTGGAGCAGCAAATTGCCGATCTCAATGCCCAATCCAGTACAAGTCAAGCTCGGACTATCGCACTTCAAAGCAAGCAAAATGAGATTAAAAAATGGATCGGTGAAGCCGACCAGCGTAAAAGCAGCATGAACAAGGAACTGGCAGCTCTGGACCAGGATCGGCAACGTATGAATAAGTCGCAGGATCAGGCAAAGCTGGAAAAACTCAATCAGGAAGTCAACGCACTTAAGGAGAATATTGCCGTGCTTGACTCCCAATGTGTTGAATTGGCCAAACTGAATGAGTCTACTACGTTGAGGAAATAGCTATGTGCAGAAATTTCGTGATGACTATCTTATTGGCTGCCGTCTTCACCGCCTGTGCAGTAAGCGATGATCCCAGGCAGGGAGGGTTTTTTGGAGGGTTGCACGGTCTCAGCTCCGGAGCCTATGATTCGCGCATTCGGGATCGCCAGGATGAATTGAACCGTCAGCAGGCTGTCAATCAGGAGCTAAAGGAGGAGTCCGAAACACTGGAAAGCGAGGCTCAGCTGCGGGATTATGAGTTGACACTGGAACAGCAACGCGTGACCAAGATGGAGCGCGATCTTTCCGATCTGGAGTCTGACGTGAATCAGCTGAAAGCCAAATCTGATAAACAAAAAACTGAAATTGCCGCTTTACAACGTAAAATCAAAGACCAGAAACAGAAATTAAAAACCCAGCAATCTGCCCTTGCTGAATTGGATCGTGCCGGCGGAAGTGCGGCTGACCCCGAGCGCTACCGGGTACTCACGCAAGAACGGGACAATCTGACCGTGGAATATAAAAAATTGGTTGAGTATTCGAAAAACCTTTCCAATGCGACGTACTGATTATCGTTTTTGTCTTAGGTTAGGGTACGTTGTATTGCTGTTGACTTCAATGGGTTTTTGGTCTAATCGAAAATGGAGAGTGACTCGTCAAGGTTTTATATCAGGATGAACGCTGGAATTCGATACTGCGATGTCGCCGTACGTTCAGGTTTTTTAAACGAGAAACTCAAGCAACGCAAGGAGGTAAAGTGAAGTGAATCAGCCTGCAGGATTTTGTGAAAATTGCGGTACACCGTTGATGCCTGATTCACGGTTTTGTGAGGAGTGTGGCAGCCCCGTTATAACGCAATCCGAAGAGGCAGTCTCAAAAAACGATTTTCAGCTACCACCCCCACCCCCTTTTCCTCCTTCTGCTCCACCCACAGCCACACCTCCGCCAACGCCTACGCAGAACCAACAGCCACCTCAGATAGTGATACAGGCAGCGCCAAAGAGCAAAATGAAATATCTGGTCGCTGGCGCCATACTCATCCTGCTTGCAGGGATCGGCATTCCGTATTTTCTTTCAAAGAAGGCCCCTCCGGATATTCAAAAGCAGACATCCGCCACTACATCCACGAAGCCTGACGCCGAAACGCCCAAAGCCACAAATACTGAAACATCATCACCTGCTCCGGTTCAGGAGCCGCCTTCATCATCTCAAAAGGACGCCTTGTCAAATAACGAAGCTCGGGCAGAGCAATTCTTCAACGAAGGTAAAGAATTGATGAAGCAAAACAACTACTCTGAGGCCGTCAAATCCTTTTCCAAGGCCATTGAGTTGAAACCCGCTTACTTTCAGGCATTCTTTCACAGAGGTATTTCCTATCATAAGCAAAAATCATATGAGCTTGCGATACAGGATTATACCACAACGATCGTCCTGAAATCCGATTATGCCTTTCCGTACAACAACCGCGGCAACATCTATCTCGACCAAAAATTATATGACCTTGCGATACTGGATTATACAAAGGCGATTGCCCTGAAATCCGATTATGCCTTTGCTTACAACAATCGCGGCCTGGCCAAAGAAGGAAAGGGCGATTACAATGGCGCAGTGCAGGATTTTGAACATGCTCTTGAAATTGACTCGAATTACGGGAATGCAAAACAGCATCTTGAGAAGCTAAAAATGAAGTAGCGGGGAAACAGTGCTGTGAGCATCAGCCGAACCATGAAATCGCACGCGTTTTGTACCCAATGCGGCGCATCCGTCAGCACTCATGCAAAATATTGTTCGAAGTGCGGGCATGTTGTTGCCACGGATGTACCTGAGGCACCCGTTTCGTCGACGGACACGACGGTGGATACGCTTGTATGGGATATGGAGATCCCGCTGCTCGCCAATCGCGAGATTCTCGGCGGGGTGCTGAAGACATTTCTGATTGCGCTCCTGATTATGAGTGGATTGATGACCGTCATTTTCGCAAGCCAGGGTGAGTGGCATGACATTGCGCCGATGTTGCGCATGCTGGCGCTTGTTACGGGCGGACTCCTCGGTATGGCCGCTTTGATCATGGTGCTGGTGTTTCGTAACCGGCTTCGCGTTCGATACACGATAGGGCCCGAAGGTATCTGTTTTGAACAGACCGATACCACTGTACGAAGAACAAATCGCCTGGTATTTTGGCTGGGCATCCTTACAGGACGTCCCCAGGCCATCGGCACGGGGCTTATCGCCCAAAGCCAGGAAACAATGACGATGACCTGGGGTGGCGCATTCACCGCCGCGTACGATCCACACCGGTTCGTCATAACCTTGAAGAACCGCTGGCGTAACCTGCTGGTCGTCCATTGCACGCCGCAAAATTATGCCTCAGTTGCAACCCTTATCAGCCGGGAACTCGCTGCGCATGGCACGTCGAAACGTTATATGGGAAAGAAGTCTCCGTTGCCCGGTCTGCTCGGCCTTACCGTGCTGACCGTTGCTGCCTGTTTTCCTGCGTTCCTGTTATCTGAGGAATTTCATGTGCATCTGCTGCTGCCGATCACCCTGCTGTGCTTCTCCCTCACAACCGTCTGGCTGCTGCCGGTGTTCGGCTACGTCAATATAGGCCTTATCGCCCTTCATGTGGGTTCTGTTCTCATCGACGCCTTCAGTAAACAGCGATCGTACTTCAAACCGGCAGACATCTATCAGCGATGGACGCTATATGACGGCAACGACTGGGCATTGCTGGTATTTGCCGGCCTCGGCTTCGCCTGGCTGATCTATTTTTCAGTTGGCGCCATCCGGGGGCGTTTCCTGTCCGCGTTTGCAAGTGATATGGACGACATGGGCGAGTAGCCATGGACCTGTTACGGATGTATTATCGACTATCATCCGGTGATTTTGATAGACATTAATCATTGTAATCGGAAATGATCGGAGGATGCTTCATGGCCAAGTTTTGCGTGAATTGCGGGAAACCTTTGGGAGAGCATGCCGCCTTTTGCGGGGGATGCGGGAAGGCCGTTACGGGACCAGCGCCGTTTAGTGCGCCGCCAGGGCAGGGTTCCGTTTTCAAGACTCCGCCGCCGCCTCATCCAAGCGACATTACCTCTGGCGTGCCGCCTCCTCCAGGACCCGTGCCATTCCGGATGCCGCCAAGGCAGGGTTCCGGCTTCGGAATATCTCCACCTCCTCCGGTTGGCCATGCATTTGGCGGCGGGCCTTCTAATTCGACTGGACCGGCCGGTGGTCTGCCGCCCTCACCGCCGCTGTGGGACTTCCAGCAGAAACTGATCCCCATTGGAGAGTCACTGACGAGCGGGCTGGGGCCGAATCCGACGGGTGTGCTGAAGGTGCTGTCGCGCATTATCCGGGCAACGTTTTTGGACCCGCGCATCGCGCGCCAAGCGGCATTGGATGAAAACGGAACGGGGGAGGCGATCCTTGCCATTGTGCTAACGACCTTGCCGGGCATTGTTTTGGGCTGGCTTGGCGCGAGTTCCTTCGGATTCGGAATCCTGAGCGCCATGATTTCGACAGTGCTGATGAGCCTGGTGAGCTTGGGCATCATGGTAGGGTTAATGAGCGCATTGTCATTGTCGTTGTTGGGCGTGAGGCTGACGCCTGGACAACTTCTGCGAGCGATTGCCTACTCTCAGGGCGCCAACATGCTGTCATTTGTGCCGAGCATCGGGAGGATCTTGTCTCTGTGGACGATTGTGACGGGCGTTGCGGCGGTGCGCGAGATCAGCGGCGGGGAAACGCAAAAGGTGGCGATTTTCATGATTGTGGGCGCTGTGGCAGCGGTGTTGGCGTCGATTTTCATTGGACCGGTCGTCTACAGCGTGTTGTCGATTTTCTAAGGGGGAAGCCAGGTGATGACATTCGAAGAAACGGGCCAACAATACGCAATGGCGCAAAAAGGCAAGTCATTGCGCCGGTACTGGCCTGTTACGCTGGTTTTCTTTGTCGGTCTGCTCTTTGTCGCCTTCGGCAGCCATGACCCCCAGATACCCGCAGTCCGACCGGAAGGGTGGAATGTAGCGCCCGAACCTGGATCGGTTCTGGCGATCACTTTCCTCGACGGTGTTGCATGGATTGGCTCAAAGACAGGATTACACCGAATGGATCCTGCTATCGGCAGATACTTGAGCAAGGTGGATGCCGGCGAGAATGTTGCTCATGTGCGCGCTCTCCTGGCTGATGCGTGCGGAACCCTCTGGATTGGTCATGTGAACGGACTGACTCGATACCAGGGGGTGGACTCGGTTACCCTTACACAAGCTGACGGATTGCCCGACAACCGCGTGAATGCGCTCGTGCTTGACCGCAACGGCCGTATCTGGATCGGTACCGCGAATGGTCTGGCGTACATCGAGAACGGGAAGATCGTTCGTGCGCCAGAAAATTCCCAGCTTCCAAGCCCGATCGTGAACGCTATCGTCGAGGATTCCTCCGGAGGCATCTGGGTAGGTTCAACATCCACTCCTTCCGGCGGCGTAACACTGCTGAACGAAAAACCTCGCGAGGTTTTCACACCGAGCCGCGGGCTACCGCACCCGTACGTCAACCAGTTGCTCGTGGATCGGCAGGGTACAGTATGGGCAGCCACCGGACAGCTTGAAGAAGGCGGGGCATGCCAGTTCCAAAAGGGTGCAAATGGATGGGAATTGTCTGCGAAAATCTCTCGCGCAGATGGTCTGCCCGGGGCGAAGGTGCGATCGATGTTCCAGGATCCGGACGGGGATTTCTGGCTGGGGTTCGAGAATGACGGTCTTGCCTTGCGGACCTCCCGGGGCATCACCATATTTGATGAGAGCGACGGTCTTCCACATAAGGAGGTTACCTGCATTGTCGGTGGACCCGCGGGAGAATTATGGCTTGGCACGCTCGCGGGTGTGGTGCGGATCGATCCTTTTGCCGTGAAACGAATGAAGCAGAAAGAACCGAAAACACCGACCAACAAAACATAGTCAGCATAGGAGACAGGGAATGGACCCATTCCAGAACGCTCAACTTCAATACCAGCAGTTTCTTGACCAACTGCAGGCGGGAGCGATCAATCGCGAAGCCTTCGATGCTGCGGTCGCACAACTGCGCGTTCAGGATACGCAAGGAACCTGGTGGTCGATTTCTCCCATGACTGGCAGTTGGTGCTACTGGGATGGCACCGCTTGGATTGAAGTAACTCAGCCGGCTGCCGCTCAAACACAACCGGCTGAACCGCCACTCCAGACACCCGACGACAGGACAGCCATCGAGCCGTCCATCTATGCCGAGTTCGATCAACACTATCGCCAGACTCTCGAGCTCTTCCAGCAGGGCGGCATGAGTGAGCAGCAATTTCAGGCCAAAATTGAACGTCTGCGCGTGAAGGATGAGCATGACGTCTGGTGGCAGATCCTTCCCGATACAGGTCAGTGGGTTCGCTGGAACGGCCAGCAGTGGATTCCCGCTGACCCTCCAAGAGAACTCGTCGGCGCTGTCGGCCCCGTCCGGAAGTTCGCTGCCACAGTCATCGACAGTACGAAAGCACAAGTTAAGGAAACAGTACGCTCGATCCCCCGCATGATCATGTGGTGGCTCGTCTCGCGCGGTGTTATGATGGCGATTTCGTACTTTGGAGCTCTCTATCTTCACGCCTACCTGTGCGGGTACATGAATAACGGCATCCGTGATGACGGCGGAATCTGGGCCCCATGGCTCTATCTTACGCAGAGCAAGCAGGGAGAACTCTCCGCGCCAATAATCTGGGGCATCGCCGGCATGATCCTGTCGACCCTTGTCATAACAACAATTCGTCGTGGGCCGTCCGGCATGATCAAAAGCTTTGTCCGCATGCCATTCTCGTTTCTCTCCATGGTGAAGGCGGGAGGTCGCGCAGGTGCGGGCGCGATTGCCATTGGTGCAGGCGCAGCGGTCGTCATCAAACACTTCTCCGGTCTGAACAGCCAAGCCAGCTATACATTGTCGTTGGGAATGTTTCTGCTGGGAATGGGCACTGTCGGCCGCCTCATTTCGGGGTTCTTCCTCGGTATCGTGCGCCGGGTCATTGCACTCCATACTCAGCGGCTGTCGCAGGCGGTCGAACGGCGCCTGACCATTGATCTGCACACACTCCAGCTCGTGCTCGTAGGCATTGCCCCAGGCTTCCTGCTGGCGGCCCGTCTCGGCAATAGAGCACAACTGCTGGCCGGTTTCGTCCTACTGGCGTTAGGATTTGTACTGCTCTTCAACCTCCGCAAGCCCTGGTCTTCGACCGGGGCGGCCGCAACATTCCTTCTCTATGGATTTATCGGTTCTGTGATATACGTTTTCCTGGATCTGCTCTCCTCGCGGAAGGCATTCGCCGACGACAACGGAAGGGATGAATTCGGCGGTCCACCTGAGAAATACTGGCCGACCGAGGGAGGAAAGCTCCTCGATCACAGCAAGACAGCCGCTGACTCGAGCGCTGCAGGTGCGGCCACAGGCGCCGATGCCGGTGATGATCCGCCGCCACCTGTATATTCATTTTTCCTCACGATTGACGAAGCACACATGAACCTCAACCGCTCAATGGCCGAGGACGTGCGTGCACGGGTTGAGGTCACCGGGCCCGATCCGGCGGAATGCGCAGCCTTGTCAGATAAACTGACCGCGGCAATCCAGTTCGCCATGTCGGGCAACTGCACTGAATGGTTTACTTGGGGGCAGGAAGAAAGCGGAGGGAGTATGCGGGGATACTTCAACCTGCAGATCCCTGACGAGGCGAACAAGATTCCCGGTCCCCACCTGGTTGCCTTCACAGCTTCAGTCTCCACGCCTAAAGGGGTCCTCAGTCGCGCCTGCCGTATTTCGGTGACGATAGTCGAAGGTTATGAGCTGCGGATGTCGAACAGTATGTCCGTTCAGGCGAATGCTCAGCCCTCAGCGCTCTTCTGCGGTATTGCCTGTACCGACGACTCGATCCTAGACGCAAAGGAGGTCATCGCGGCAGCAATTCCGAACATCCAGTTCAAGGTGGAAGGAACTCAGGCACACTGGATCCGGGATACAGGCGGCGCGGCCGGCGTCCTGAACGGACAGATTGTTCCGGATGGCAAGGAGGCATCTTTTTCCGTAGAAGTCCCCTTCGAAGATCTTGGCGGCGCACCTCCCTACGGAGCGGCCGTGACGGCCTCCGTCGAAATACCGAAGGTCGGCTCGCTCAGCCAGATCTGTTCGGTGGAAATCACATCCCCCGAATGGTTCATCGAGGCGCGAATTATCAAGAACGACCTTGTACTCGACTTCAAGGACAGTGCTGAGATTTGCGCACGGCTCATAACGATGGACGAGAGCAAACTTGCGCTTTACGGCAGTGCCGAATCGAACCCGCTCAACAACATGATCTCGGTAAGGGGCACGGGCTCGAACGGGCCCTACGCGGTTTTTACCGAAAAGGATGGTGAGCCCGGCTTTCGCACATGGTCCGTGACCTTCTCCCAGAACCTGCCACAGGGTTTGGGAGAAGTCGAGCCAACCCTGGATGTCGAGATCGTTGCTACCATCACCGGCCAGACCTTGAGCCAGCCCATCTCGATCAACTTGATCGGCAGACCATCGTTGGAGGTCACGGAGAAGTCGCTTGGCATCCGGGCGGGAGGCGATCCGGTTGCTGTGCACGTGAGACTCAAGGATGGCGGCGACCTGGATTGGTCTTTGCGCCTGGAGATTATTCACCTCGACGAAGTGGAGCCTGACGGCCCCCCCGAGTTGGAAGACCGCGGGAAGTGGACACTGAAGCTGCGTGGACAAGAGCTTCCGGAGGGTGATCTGCGCGTCCGCTCGGGGACACTCAAACTGACGGCCCATGCAATGAACCCCAAGACAGGCGAAGAGATCGAAACGGACCCGGTTGAGGTTGAGTTGAAACTAGGCCAGACCGGCCTGTCTGTATCACCCTCGCCTGTTAAGCTACCGCTTGATCCGAACAAGGAGCAACCGTCAGCTTTTAAAGTCCGTGTTCTGAAGTACAACGATGAGAGCAAGGTTTTCGAGCCGGTTGAAAACGCGATGAAGGCATTGGAAAAGGATGAGTGGGAGGACGGCGACTTTGAGGGTGGAGGCAATACGTTCAAGGGCGCTGGAGTCGAACTTCTATTCGACCACTTCGATGGCGGCGGTGCCGACCTTGAGGCCATCTGGCATGCGAAACAGAAGATCCAGATTCCTGCCGCGCAGGTGATCGATGCGTTCCGAGTTCTCAGGGCGCCCGGCAACTATGGCGATCAACAGGAGCTGTTCGAGGTGCGCCACCGGTTCATTGCGCCTGTGGATCCCGCTGCGCTTCAAGCCGCGAAGATTCGGATCGAGCAGGAGAACTGCCGCAAAACGCTGAAGTATGTACCGGAAGGCCCGGCCAGGACAAAGTTTGCCGAGACCATTGAGAGGGACGCGAAGACCTTAGGCGCGGAAGGGCTCTATCATCTTCGTCACGAGATCTGGGAGGTTGCCCGAAAGGCCCTCACGGATGAGGCGGAAAGCTATCTCGAAAGCGCTAGGGTGCTGCAGGTTGCCGAGGACGTCTGCAACTGGGTGAACTACGTCTGTAAACTCGTTGTCAGCGGGATGTCATCAGTCCTTGTGCCGTTTCCGGGGGACATGGCTGTCGGGGTTCTGATGGAGGCGGTTCCAGATCTGGTCAATGCTGTCTGGGCAGGAAAGTCCGCCGACGACTGGGCCAAGGAATTCGCAAACAACTTTGTCGCCGGGCTTCCGGGCATGGGTGTTGATATGGCACTGGGTCAGGTTGTCAATCTCGAGGACCTGGTGGTCAGGGCTGTCAAAGAATCCAAAGACTTCAAGAAGGGCTGCCTGGTCGGGTGTATCATCTACTGGGAGGTGCGCTTCGTACGATACCAGATCACGTCCAAACCGGACGGAGAACCTTTTTCGCTGAAAGAGTCCATGGTGAATGCGCTGCGCGACCTGGCAGAGGAGGTGATCACCACTGGAGTGGGCAAGGGAACAAAGTGGGCCAAGGATGGCCACGATGCCGCTTTCGGTCATGGGTACGACGCTGCAGATGGTTCAGTTTATACCGATTCGGGAAAACCGCCCGACACCTCAGGCATGCCGGACGCGAACATCGCGGCGGCCCAGAAGATCGCCAAGGAGAATGGGGTAGAGATCTACGTACGCCCAACCAACCCGGCTTCAAAGAAGCTTCTGGAGGCCGGCGCGCATCCCAAACCGGAGACGATCAAGTCCAAGACAATCAATGAGCAGGATATCCAACTTGGCCGGCGGCCCGAAGATCTGGGCAAGGTTGGCTATTTCGATCCCGGACCGAACCCGCCGCCCAAGGGCAATATGTCGGATGCGGACTACGGCAAACTGACGGATCGCTACAACCAGCGTCGGCAGGAGTATGTCGACAACGCTGGCGACTTTGCGAAGCTCAAAAAGAAAGGAACCACGGTCGACGAACACGGCGTCGTGGTTGCCAAGGACGGCAAACCCTATACCGGCGACCATGACATCTACGACATTCGGGGGAAGAATGGGGAGCCGGTTGATCCTGCAACGTACAAGAAGGTGGTTGACGCCCTCCACGACAGCGACTTCAAGGCCCAGCATCCTGGCCATCGGCAATGGGACTACAGCATGCTGGACAAGAAGAAGCCACCGCCTTCCACGGACGTTAACGGCAAGCCCGTTCAGCCACAGTCCAAATATGAGAAGGCCAAGGCGATCGATGGCAAGATCATCGATTCGCATCAGGCCAAGACAGCAAGCGGCCGGGAAGGCGAGTCGCTCATCAAGTTCGGTCCTGACGGCAAAGCCTCAGGACAGAATCTGAAGCCGCCGCCTAGTACCTATACCAAGGCGGGCCGTGCCACACAAAGCGTTACAGGGACTATGCGGCACGATGGGACGGAGAGGGAAATGAAATGAAACCATACGAGGGCAACGCCATGGTGTTTACGATAGAGGAGCGAAGGACACTGCTGGACGAGTTTTTTGCGATACGCGAGCGCCTGGAAGACGCGAGTCTCGAGGGGCGTAGTGCGCCGGAGGATCTCGAGCGGCACGCGGAATTACGCCGCGCCTACCGCGAGAAGTTGCCGGTATTGCCGCTTTCACGCTGCCCGTTTACGAAAGCCATCTACACTCACTCGATTGATCCCTATGGCATTGACGGTCTCTGGTGGGACTACCGCTCACCCAACCGGCCTCTGGAACTTCTTGGAGGGAACATCGTTGCGTTCACCGGTGCCATGCGACTGGGCGGTCCACTTGAGTTGATGCCCTTTCTCTGCAAGCCGGGCCCGGGGGTTCCGTTTGTGGTACCCCGGATGCTTCAACGCGAGGGTGTTCGCGCTGTGATCTCGTCGCTGCCGATCGGTGCTCACATCGGTTACATCATCGTCTATTTTGGCAACCCGGCACCAGATGACCTGGAAGGATTTAATGATTGGGGCACGGACGATTACCAGTTTGAGTCGGGTCCAGGCAGGTTCGGGTGGAACAGGGTCTACGCCACGCTTAGTGACTATGACTTCGAGCTTGACAAGTGGCTTATTTCGGGCGAACTTCTCTGGATTGCTCCGGATGACACAATACTGACGTTGAGGGAGGGAATTGCAGGGTGTCCTTATGTTGACTTGGGAGGCCGTCGGCAACCACAACTGATTCAGGACGGAGAGGTTTGGTACGAGGAGCTCTGTTCCGACTCGGACTCGCCTGTTCAGACAACTCCGGAAGAACAGTTAAAGATGCAATCTGCCGGGGAGCCGAGAATGGTTCAGCCTGAAGTGATGCCCGCTGCGGAGTCTCCAGGTTCTGTGTGCGGTAATTGCGGAATGGTCATGCCAGTCGCAGACGCGCGATTCTGCATGGGCTGCGGAAGTTCAATCATGGTCTCGAAGCCTGCTATTCCGGCGGAGAGTGTCTGTCCATCATGCGGCAACTCCGTTTCACCCACAGCAAAGTTCTGCAAGCATTGCGGTTACAAACTGACTAAGTCCTGACGCAAATCTGCCGGTCCCTGTTGATGATCGTCCAGCATACGGCCTTTGTCGAGTCGGATTATCCGCCTGGCAAAGGTGATCTCCTCCAAAGCATCGTGCGTCACGTACAGCAGGGCAAATTTCTCTTCTTCCCAGAATCGCTGGACGACATCGACTAAATCCCGGCGTCCTTCGTCGTCGAGGTTCGTCAAGGGTTCGTCCATAAGAATCAGCGGCCGCCTTGGGGCAAGGGCCCTGGCAAGCGCAACGCGCCGCGCCTGACCGCCAGAGAGTTCGGCGGGATAACGTTTCAGAAGGTCATTGATACCGGTATTATCAGCAACATGCACCAACCGCTCTGCTCGATCGGACGGCTTCATTGCCGAAAGCCCGAACATCACGTTCTGACGCACGGTCATGTGCGGCCAAAGGCGGGGTTCCTGGAATACAAATGCAATGTAACGCTGGTGGGGGGGAAGAACATAGTCAGGCCGACTGGCCTGTAAACCCTGCAGCCAGATCTCTCCTTTGCAGGGAGCTGCAAGCCCTGAAATAACGCGCAGCAGGGTTGTCTTGCCGCATCCTGAAGGTCCTCGCACGACAACTGTTTCACCCGCGTTGAACTGCAGCGAGAAATCGTCGAGGGCAACTGTGTTTCCGAATTTTACCGTAACCTTCCGTACTTCAAACATTGCCTGGCTCCATAGTGATTTTCGCAGCTCTTTGGTACAGGGTAACAGTCAGGCATAAGCCTGCTGCGAGCGCCGGCAATGCCAGCAGCAGGCAAAGCGCTGCAACCTCTCGGGAAGCCCCGTAATGGAGCAGGTTATATAGCCGCATCATCAGCGTGGCATGACCCGGGGCGGCTACGAGTAGTGTGGCGCCCAGCTCGCCCATCGTGAATGAGAAACAGGTGGCTCCCGAAATCACCAATCCGGGCAGCATGAGAGGTAGCGTCACATGCAGCAAAGCATGGAGGCGGCTGTGTGCAAACACACGCCCGGCCTCGAGCAGTCCGGTGTCTGCCCGTCGGTACATGGCAAACGACACGAATGCCGCAATAGGCAAAAAGCGGGCTGTATTGGCCCACACCGGCAGAAATTCTTCAGACCAGTACCCAAAAAAGCCGCACACCTGCAGAAGCCCGATGCCTATCAATGGGGCAGGCAATGCAAAGCCCAGACAAGCGAGTACCCACAGGACTGCTGAAACAGGTCCTTTTCTATCCAATGCCCGTCCGACTGCCAGGCCAAGTAGAATGCAGAGCGCGGCGGTGCAAAGCGCAATGGCGATAGTTACCCCCATCTCGCTGCGTGCACCCGATGCGGCAACAGCCAGAGATCGCAAGGAACCGGCAGTTGCCGCCATAACCGCCAGGGGAAAAAAGAAGTAAATCAGCAGCACAATAACTGCAGCAATATTCACCCGCGCTCCGAATTCCACCGATGCTGAGGAAGCGTTACGTGACAGGGCCATTGCCTGAACCCGCCGTCCGGCCCTCAATACTGCGATCAGCGTTGCTGCGATGATGGCTACCAGCGGCGCTGCGGTGAATACGGCGGCAGCCGGATGAATGCCTGTGCTGTAAGTTGAGAAGATCTCAAGAGCATATACGTTAACCGAAAAAAGCGACGGCACGGCATATTCCGACAGGCTGAGCAGAAACATCACACCCGCGCCGGACAGAAGAACCGGCATTGCAAGTCGAACTGCGATTCCTGCCAGCACTGCCGACTCCGGCCGGTAGATTAAACCGGCCTCAAGCAGCCGGGTATCCAGCATGGCGAAACCGGCCCATGCAATTGCGATGGCGACCGGAAGGAAAGACAGCACCTCAGCAAGGCCAGCTGCAAACCACCCTCCCGGCTGTGCAGCTATCAGGCCGTGACGGCTGAGCCATTCGCCGGCGGTCATAATCGTTGCCGTCCAGTTGATGCCATGGATTGCCGGGGGGACAACTATCAGAGGAGGCAGGATTAAGGCGAGCATTTTTTTGCCGGATTTGCTGCGGATGAGTATGACTGCAAGGGCGGCACCGATGACCGAAGTGCCTGCCGCCACCCAGGCAGAAAAGAGTACTGAACGGGCAAGAAGGAGTATCTGCCGGACGCTGACGGAAAAAATCTGCGATGTGCCGGCATCTGAAAACCAATAAATGGACAGAAGCGGCAGGACCATACCGACAATGGGAAGAGCGATGATTGCTGCAGCCAGCAGCAATGCACTAAAAAAGAGGATTTCCATCCATGCTGCCTGCATTCTCGGATTCATTTCAGACTCGGACTGGAAGGAAAATCAGCGGGAAAATATTTCACGCATCTGCACCATTGTCTGCGTGAGCTGCTTCTGGACATCTTCAAGAAGGACTGACATTGTCTTTAGTCCATTTGGGAACATGGCGGCGGCCTTCAGATCACCCCGGAGAGACCACTGGCAGCATCCTGCAACAATCAGCTTTCTCTCTGTCTCCGCCCTCAGGAGGTAGTTGATGAGTTCCGCGGCTTCCTGCGGGTGCGGCGCACCCCGGATGAAAGCAACCGTACCGGGAATAATGAGAGTGCCCCTTTCATCCTGGTCCGGTGCAACCACATCAACCTGGGCGCCACGCTCTATTGCGCCAAGCGCATCATCCGTATCGGTCAGTCCGAACATCCATTGACCGTTGGCAACCATATCGCGTACAACCGCGTTGCCGTCCACAATGCGAATACCACGGGACTTCATTGAGAAAAAGAGATCCCGTGCCGGGCCGTCTCCCATAACATTGAATAATGCCGAAGCATGCGTTGCCGTTGTGCCAAAGAGCGGCAGGGCCATCCCGATCCGATCCGGAGGATACTTGGGATTCAGGAAGTCCTCCAGCTTCTTCGGGTAGTCCTCCGGTTTCAGCAGGTTCCGGTTGACGAGAAATACGCGCGCGCGTCCGCCGATTCCAAACCACAGGCCGGCAGGGTCCCTGAAGGTGTCGGGCAGTTCAAAGGCTGTGGATGGCTTGAATGATGCCAGCACCCCCTGCTCCTTGAGGCGAAGGGTCTGGGCGAACTCGCTGTTCCAGAACACATCGGCACGGGGGTGGTCCTTCTCGGCAATAAGCCGGGTGGTCAAGCCTGTTGTTTTGGCTGCTTCCACATCATACACGGCACGCACTTTGACCCCGGATTCTTTTTCAAAGGCCTCCAGGATTGGCTCAGCATACACCTGGTCTACGGAAACATACGCAACAACCGAGCGCTCATCAGGTTTGCATCCTGACAAAAAAAAGATAAAGAGAACGGAAATACAGCACATGATTGACATAACCACGGGGATTGCTGATGTGCAACCTCTGTTGTAAACCTGATCCTTCTTTATCGTATTTTTAACCATTCCGCCCTCTGCCAATACACCTGAGAGTTAATCCGTTTCTTTAAGTTTTGCCGCCCGGATCGTATGCCGCTTATGGGCATCCAGGATGGTTTTTCTCAGCCGGATGGATTTGGGGGTGACCTCAACCAGTTCATCGTCCCGGATAAAATGAATGGCGCGCTCCAGCGTCATGGGCTTTACCGGCGAGAGCAGCACATGATCGTCCTTTCCGGAAGCCCGCATATTGGTCAGCTTCTTTTCCTTGCAGGCATTGACATTGATGTCGTTGTCCCGGTTATGCTCGCCGACGATCATGCCTTCATAAACCGGCGTTCCCGCAACTACACAGAGCTGGCCTCTGGGTTCCAGATTGAACAGGGCGTACGGCACAGCCACCCCTTGTCTGTCCGAGACGATGGAACCGGTAAACCGGGAGGGAAAATCCCCCCTGTAGGCTTCGTATCCGGAAAAATATGAATTCATGATGCCGGTTCCCTTGGTATCGGTCAGAAATTCGTCCCGGTATCCGATCAGGGATCTGGAAGGAACGCTGAATTCTATGCGAACCCGGCCTTTGCCGTTGTTGGCCAGGTTGATCATTTTTCCTTTCCGGTTGGAAAGTTTTTCCGTGACAATCCCCATAAAACTTTCCTCGCAATCCACGAAAAACCGTTCGATGGGTTCAAGCTGCTTGCCGTCTTTGAATTTGAAGATCACCTTGGGTCTGCCCACACATAGTTCAAAACCTTCCCGGCGCATGGTTTCAATCAGAATGGCCATTTGAAATTCGCCGCGGCCTTTAACGGTAAAAATCTCCTTGTTTTCGGTCTCCTCGACCTTGATCCCCACATTCATCAGGGTCTCCTTGAACAGGCGCTCACGGATTTTGCTGGACTGAACATATTTGCCTTCCTTGCCGCTGAACGGTGAGTTGTTGATGCCGAACTCCATGGATACGGTGGGTTCATCAACGGTCAAGCGTTTCAAGGCTTTGGGATAGCTTCGGTTACAAATCGTATCGCCGATTTTGACATCTTCGATACCCGACAGCACGATAATGTCCCCGGGCTCGACCTCGGTGGCTTCGCAGAAGGTCAGGCCCTGATAAGTCTGAAGCCGGGTGACCTTGAGAGGATTCTGCCTGGCCTGGTCATCGATACAGACCAGGCTGTCATTCGATCTGACCCTGCCGTTGACGATTTTTCCGATGGCCAGCCTGCCCAGGTAATCCGAATATCCCAGATCCGATACCAGCATCTGAAAGGGTTCTTCCGGATTATAGGTGGGAGCGGGGATGAAATCGACAATCATATCGAAAAGCGGATGGAGATTGGTGCCTTTTTCGTCAAGGGAGGCCTGAGCAATTCCTTCACGGCCAATGGCATACATCAGCGGAAAATCAAGCTGGTCCTCGGCAGCGTCCAGGTCAATAAACAGGTCGTAGATTTCATCCAGAATCTCCGCAGGCCTGGCGTCTTTGCGGTCAATCTTGTTGACGACCACAACCACCGGAAGGTCTGCCTCGAAGGTTTTTTTCAGCACAAATCGGGTCTGCGGCAACGGTCCTTCGGAGGCATCCACCAGAAGCAGGGCGCCGTCCGCCATGGACAGGGCGCGCTCCACCTCGCCCCCGAAATCAGCATGGCCGGGGGTGTCGATGATGTTGATCTTGATCCCTTTCCAGATGACCGAGCAGTTTTTGGCGGCAATGGTGATGCCGCGTTCGCGCTCCAGATCCATGTTGTCCATGATGCGGTCGTTGACATCCTGATTTTCACGAAACAGTCCGCATTGCCGGAACATGGCGTCTACGAGGGTGGTTTTCCCATGATCAACATGGGCAATGATGGCAATGTTTCGAATGTGTTCATTTTTCATTACTGATTTCATAACAAATGGGTGTTCCTGTTCTGTGTGTGTTGGAAAACGAATAATTCATAGATATTTATAAAGCCTTTTATTATAAGACAAGAAATATTAAGTTGCAAATCATATTCCGGATTCTGTCGCCTGATGAAAGCAAACAAGCAGACGGCCAAACGGTTTTGCATACAAAATTCTTTCATGTTTAACGAAAAGATCGTTGCAGACAAGATTGGAAATGTGGTAGTTCACTTCAAATTGGCGGGCGTCACAGAGAAAAACCATTTTCATTAAAGGAGGGATATCCATGAAGATTCTGGTCATCGGCTCTGGGGGCAGGGAACACGCCCTGGTTTGGAAAATTTCACAAAGTAAGCGGGTCAAAAAAATCTTCTGTGCACCTGGTAATGCCGGCATTTCAGATCTGGCTACCTGTGTTCCCATCGGAGCGGTGGAAATCGAAAAGCTGATTCAGTTTGTCAAAAAAGAAGCTGTCGATTTAACGGTTGTGGGTCCGGAAGCCCCGCTTTCTTTGGGCATCGTGGATATCTTCCAGAAAAAAGGACTTAAAATATTCGGGGCAACGCGAAAGGCTGCTGAAATCGAATACAGCAAATCCTTTGCCAAATCCCTGATGAATCGATACGGGATTCCGACAGCCGAAAGCAAAGCCTTTACCCGGCATGAAAAAGCGGTGGCATATATCAGGAAAGCAACTTTTCCAGTGGTTGTCAAGGCCGATGGTCTGGCTGCCGGAAAAGGGGTGATCATCTGTCAGACCATGGATGAAGCGCTTGACGCCCTGAAGCTCATCATGCTGGATCTGGCATTTGGCGAAGCCGGGAAAAAAGTGATTGTCGAAGAATTCCTGACCGGTGAAGAAGCTTCATTTCTAGCATTTACCGATGGAAAAACCGTTCTGCCCCTGCCGTCTTCCCAGGATCATAAAGCGGTATTCGATAATGATGAAGGTCCCAATACCGGCGGCATGGGTGCCTATTCTCCGGCCCCGGTGGTGGATGAATTCCTTCACCGGAGAATCATGGCAGAGGTCATGATACCCACGGTGAATGCCATGGCGGCCGAGGGGCGCCCATACAAGGGAGTGCTTTACGCCGGCCTGATGATTGATAACGACAAGATCAAGGTACTGGAATTCAATGCCCGTTTTGGAGATCCTGAAGCTCAGCCCCTGTTGATCCGACTGAAAAACGACATTGTTGATATCATGGAAGCTGTTATCGAGGACAGGCTGCACAAATGCAAACTCGATATTGACGAAAGGGCATCGGTATGTGTGGTGATGGCTTCCGGAGGCTATCCGGGCGTCTATGCCAAGAGATTTCCCATTTCCGGCCTTGAGGATGCACGAAAAATAAAGAATGTCATCGTGTTTCATTCGGGAACAGCCTCTGAAGATGGGTCCGTTTTTACCAATGGCGGAAGGGTGCTCGGTGTCACTGCGCTTGGCAATTCGGTAAAAGAAGCCATTGCAACGGCCTATCAGGCGGTTTCCAAAATCACCTGGGAAGGAGTGCATTATCGGAGGGACATCGGACAAAAAGCCCTCAGGAGGCTTGAAACCGCTCCTCAGGTCGGAATCGTCATGGGCAGCGACTCGGATATACCGGTCATGGAAGAGGCTGCGGTCATCCTGAATAAATTCGGCGTGCCTTACGAAATGACGGTCGCATCTGCGCACCGCAGCCCTGCAAGAGCAGCTGAATTTGCCGGATCGGCGATCAAACGCGGCATCAAGGTCATTATTGCGGGCGCCGGTCATGCCGCGCATCTTGCGGGAGTTATGGCGGCCCATACCACGCTTCCGGTTATCGGGGTTCCCATTGACTCCTCATGCCTTCAGGGTTTTGATTCCCTGCTGTCAACGGTTCAGATGCCTCCTGGTATTCCCGTGGCAACCGTCTCCATCGGCAAGTCCGGGGCGAAGAATGCCGGAATTCTGGCAGTTCAGATACTGGCCGTTTCCGATTCCCGTTTGAGCAAACTTTTGGAATCCTATAAGGCCGAGATGGCATCCGGAGTAGAAGAAAAAGCCAAAATAATTGAAGCCCGAAGATAAGATTCGCAAGATTGACCCTGGAAGACCCTGTCCGAATGCCATTCTGGAGGCGGCACAGATCATTTGCAGCGGCGGGGTAATGGTCTTTCCAACGACCAGTCTTTACGGACTGGCGGCGGATGCATCCAACCCCGCTGCTGTTGAAAAAGTGTTTGCCATCAAGCAGCGACCGGTGAACAAACCCATTCTGATCCTGGTTCCGGGTCTTCATGACATTCAAAACCTGGTCCGGGATATCCCGTTGGCTGCAGAGCGGATCATGGCTGCGCTCTGGCCGGGAAAACTCACCCTGATCTTCAAGGCCGGCAACGGCCTTCCCCCCCGTCTGACCGCCGGAACCGGTAAAATCGGCATCCGGCTTCCGGTTTATCCAATTGCCCGACTTCTGGTTTGTGCTGCCGGAATACCCATCACGGCAACCAGCGCCAATCTCTCCGGCCAAATCGGTTGTTCGCGGATCGCGGATCTTGACCCCGCCATCGGGGCAGCGGTCGATTTAATCCTGGATGCCGGTCCACTTGAAGGCGGAGCGGGCTCAACCATCCTGGATGTAAGCGAAGACCCGCCGGTTCTTCTCAGGGAAGGCTCAATTTCCCGAAGCAGTATTTTCTCGGTGCTGCGAAACCGGTGATACGGGTTGACAGGATATCCGATTTTCGTTAACCTAATAACATATTATGGCTAACGAAAATCGACACCCGTTATGAAATCCAAAATTCTCGACCTGTTCCGGTCTGCAAAAGACATTGTATCCGGAGAAACCTTGAGCATTGCGCTCGGGGTCTCGCGGGTATCGGTGTGGAAGCACATTCAAAAACTTCAGGAATGCGGATATCAAATTGAAGCAACCCCCAGAGGGTATCAGCTTTTGATGTCGCCGGACACGCCGTTTCCCTGGGAATTTCCTCAGCGGGAAGGGTTGATTCATTATTTCCCTGAAGTTTCTTCCACAATGGACATTGCCAGGGAAATGGCACGCAAGGGCGCTTCCCATTTCAGCGTTGTGATCGCAGGCCGGCAAACCAACGGACGGGGCAGGCTGAGGCGGACCTGGCATTCAACCGATGGCGGACTCTATTTCACCCTGATTCTTCGACCGAGCATACCGCTGCAATGGTGTTTCCGGGTCAATTTTGCGGCCTCTTTGGCGCTTTGCCGGACGATACGGCGGCTGACCGGGTTGAATGCCGCCGTCAAATGGCCGAACGATATTCTCGTTGACGGCAAAAAATTATCGGGAATGCTCTCGGAAATGGAAGCCGAGGCGGAAATGGTTTCGTTTATCACCATTGGAATCGGCATCAACGTCAATAATGACCCGACGGGGTCTGAGCCCAATGCCTGCTCTCTTCGGCAGCTTCTGGGGAAACCGGTTTCCCGAAAAGAGATTCTGGCTGAATTTCTGAACGAACTCCAGACCTATCTCGACAAGACGGATAATGATCTTGATAAAACCATGGCGGAATGGAAACAATTGACCTGTACGCTGGGAAGGCGCGTTTCGGTGATGACACCGTTTGAAACATCCACAGGCCTTGCCCTGGATATCGATTCCATTGGAGCGTTGATTCTGGAGTTGCCGGATGGTTCACACAAGAAAGTTCTTTTCGGCGACTGTATGAACGAAGAATGATGACTTCATTGAGTATAATGATACGATAAATATACTTCTATTCGAGCATGTTAATTAATATAATATAAACTATTTAATTAAATAATAGATTTCCATGAAATCAACAAGCCACCTTCGCATGATGGTCTATGCATCTTTGTTTGCGGCGCTGACAGCAGCGGGCGCGTTTCTGGCGATTCCCATCGGGCCGGTTCCCATCGCCTTACAGAATTTATTCGTTTTTTTGGCGGGACTCCTTCTTGGCAGCAGATGGGGGGTCTGGAGCGTTGCCATTTATCTGCTGACCGGCGCGCTGGGACTCCCGATTTTCGCGGGTGGAACCGGAGGGATCGCCAAACTGGCCGGGCCAACCGGCGGATATCTGCTGGGGTATCTGCCGGCCGTATTCGTCATTGGATTTCTCTCTGAAAAATTGCCGAAAAAGCCTTTTTTCTCCGTCCTTGCCATGATTGCCGGCGCGCTGATCGTCTATGCCTGCGGGGTTCCCTGGTTGAAGTCGGTGACAGGCATGGCCTGGTCAAAAGCTCTGACAGCGGGATTGTATCCGTTTTTGCCGGGAGATGCGCTTAAAATCGCCGCCGCTGTTCCCATTTTCAGATTATTGAAAGAATACATCCGCAGATGATCCCTTTATATAGACCCATTATTGAGGTTTCGCATCTCAGCCACCGGTTTTCAGACGGCGGCGTCGGAATTGACGATATTTCCCTGAAGATTGCAAAAGGGGAATTTGTCGTGGTTGCCGGTCATAACGGCTCCGGAAAAACCACGCTTTTCAGGCATCTGAACGGGCTCCTGACACCGGATACCGGAGAAGTCCAGGTGGATGGGATCCCGGTGTCTGCGGATATCTTGAGGGCGCGCCAGATGGTGGGCCTGGTTTTTCAGGATGCGGACAGCCAGATCGTCGGCGAAACGGTTTGTGAAGATGTGGCGTTCGGGCCGGAAAACTTGTGCCTGGGCCCTGCTGAGGTAAGCCGGCGGGTGGCATCGGCTTTGTCTGCTGTCGGTCTGGAACATCTGGCTGACCAGAAGCCCCACAAGCTTTCGGGAGGAGAAAAACGCCGTCTGGCCATTGCCGGAATCCTGGCAATGGAACCCCAGGTGCTGGTGCTGGATGAACCCTTTTCCAATCTGGACTATTCCGGCATGCTTCTGGTTCTCTCCCAGATCGTTCACCTGCACCAGTCAGGCAAGACCATCATTCTCTCGACCCATGATCTGGACAAGACAATGGGACATGCCGGCCGGTTGATCCTGATGAAAAACGGATCGATCATCAGGGACGGTTTGTTTGAGAACGTGATACGGGATGTTGAATGCGCCGGCGTCAAAATGCCCTGTACCTGTCAAATGGAGGCTTTTTACGGTTGAAACGCCTGGTAAAGATGGATGTTCGCTTCAAAATGGCCTGTATGGTTCTTCTCAGTATCGTTGTTCTGAAGGCGGATGCGGCTGGCCTGATTTTCCTTTCGATCCTGTGCCTGGCGCTCTGGATATCCGTTCGATTCCCGTTAGTTGAGTTCATCCGCCATCTTCGCTATCTTGGTTTTTTGCTGATTATTGTTTTTCTGGCCCGGGCTTTGACCGTTTCCTTTTTGTCCGGCTTTTCAGGCCCATTGATTTCAATGGACCGGGAAGGGGCTTTCGAGGGGCTTCTGATATGCTGGCGACTAATCATGTTGACTTTTCTGGGTGTTTTATGGATGACCACCACCAGTCCCTCCGGTATCCGCACGGCCGTCGAGTGGTTCTGCAGACCTTTCCCCGGATTGCCCGGAAAACAGGTCGCGACCATGATGAGCCTGATGGTGCGATTTCTGCCGATGATTGTGGAACAGGCCAGGGAAACTTCAGCAGCCCAGCAATGCCGGTGCATTCAGAATCGAAAAAATCCGGTTTACCGGACCGTCAAATTTTCACTGCCGCTGCTCTGCCGCACCCTTGAGACCGCGGATCAGCTGGCGGATGCCATGGAGGCCAGAGGCTACGCGCCGGATAACAGTCGTCCATTGACATTAAAATCCGCCAGACCCGACTGGCTTATCCTGATCGGAATCATTGGGTTCTGCACCCTGACGGTATGCTTATGAAAATTGATGAATCCGTTTTTATTATCGTTAGTTCATGTCCATTGCCACTCATAACAAAGGAGTTTTTATGCTGTCACACATTGTTGTTTTCTGGCTGAAAGAAGATCTTCCGGAAGCTCATCAGTCCGCATTCCGCCAGGGGCTTGAATCCCTCAAGTCGATCGAATCCGCTCGGAGCGTGTATATCGGAGCCCCCGCCAAAACCGGCAACCGGCCCGTCATTGATCAGTCCTATTCCTTTGCGCTGACCGTGCTCTTCGATACGATCCAGGATCATGATATTTATCAAGTCCATCCGATTCACCAGGCGTTTCTCAAACAGTTTGGGTCATTCTGGTCCCGGGTGCTGATTTATGACTATGAATAATTCAGTTTGGGCGGCGCTCCTTGCATGCTCCGATCACCAAAACGGTTTGAAATCGTGAGGAATGGATGATGCGTGCTGTGGTGTGGAACGGTCAACTTCAATTCCTAACGGATTATCCGGTTCCGGAGATTCCGCCCGGCTGGGCCGGAATCCGGGTAAAAACAGCCGGCATCTGCCGGACCGATCTGGAGCTGACAAAGGGCTATCTGGGGTTTACAGGCGTTCTGGGTCACGAATTTGTCGGGATGGTCGAGTTCTGCGAGAACAGCCGGTGGATCGGCAAACGGGTGGCGGGAGAGATCAACGCGGCATGCGGCCATTGCTCCTGGTGCCGGAAAGGGCAGGGCAGGCACTGTCCCAATCGGACGACCCTGGGCATCGACCGGCTCGACGGCTGCATGGCCGATTACTGCGTTCTGCCGATATCCAATCTGATTGAGATCCCTGCGGGTATTTCCGATGATCGGGCGGTGTTTATCGAGCCGCTGTCGGCTGCCTGTGAAATTTTCGAGCAGTTTCCCCTTGAAGGTCATGAACGGGTCATGGTGCTGGGAGACGGCAGGCTGGGCATCCTCTGTGCCTGGGTTCTGTCAACAGTGGTATCCGATGTCACCCTTGTCGGCCATCATCCGGAAAAGCTGGCGCTGGCCGCCTGGAACAGCGTCAAGACTGCTCATGACGGCCATCCTTGTTCCGGTGCTGACATGGTGGTTGAAGCGACGGGTTCCGCAACCGGTCTGGCGCAAGCCATGACCTTGTGCCGGCCCCGCGGCATGATCGTCTTGAAATCCACGGTTGCGGCTGACACTCCAATAAACCTTGCCCCGATCGTCATTCATGAACTCACGGTTCTGGGATCCCGCTGCGGCCGGTTCTGGCGAGGTCTGACCCTTATGGAACAATACCCAGATATGCCTCTTGAAAGCCTGATCACGGACCGCTTCCCCATCGATCAGGCGATCGGCGCCTTTGAACGGTCTGCGCAGCATACCGCAATTAAGGTTTTGCTTGATTTCCCGACGTGAATCCCGATTATTCTTTCGGAGAAAACAATTCAGGTTGCCGTTTCCCGCGCGCTGACAACGGCACGAACCGTGACCGCGCCGATCACGAACATGCCACCGACCAGGGCCAGTTTTCCGGGCGTTTCTCCGATGACCAGAAACACCCAGAGCGGATTCAAAATAGGCTCGAGGGTTAAAATGAGGCTGGATTCAAGGGCCTTCACCTGTTTGATTGCGATCGAATACAGGACAAACGACAGTCCGATCTGAAAAATGCCAAGATAGGAAATAATGCCGATATTCGGCAATGAAAAATTTTCCTGAAGCAGGAACGGCAGACCGATCACAACGCCGATGAGATTCCCCAGCAGAATGGTGTTGGCAGGAGTTCCGTCTTTTTGTTTTCGCATGCAGAGCATCAGAACCGCCATGGACATGCCGCTGACGATCGCCAGAATGTTTCCGGAAAAACCGTTGAAATTCAGATCGTCTCCAAAAAAAAGAAACATGCCGGTAAAAATAACGATCAGAGATATCCAGTCCGAGCGATGAGGGCGTTCATCCAGGAACCAGTACCCGAAAAAGACAATATAAATCGGAAGCGTGTACTGCAGGAAAATGGCGTTGGCCGCAGTTGTCAGTTTGGTGGCCATGATGAAAAAAAGCTGTGCGCCCACATAGCCGAAAGCGCCCACAACCTGCAGACGCGTCCAGCGGAACCGGACAGGGCATCGCAGAAAGATCCAGAACACGGCGGTAGACAGGATGCTGCGGCCGCTAAGAATCGATAAGGGTTGCCAGGAAATGATTTTGACCAGCAGGCCGCTGCTGCTCCAGAGGATGGCCGTCAGAACCAGAAACAAGATGGCCTGGCGGCGTGTGCCGGAAGCGTTCATCTTCTCCCTTATCCTTTAATGGGATGGATCGTCGCCTCTCGGGGCTCGAAGAAACTATCGGGTAAAAACGCGCGGATTAAATTGTGTTCGTTGGAAAGGATGGGGCGCCAGGAGACCCGGTAGCGGGTTTCCATACCGGGTTCAGAAACCGTTGAAAAGATGGCCACTTCCAGGGATTCGGAATGGTTCCAACGCCCTTCAATCCACAAGACATTGTGCCGGTTCAGATTAAAATCCCGGAATATCCGCATACCCATGGTATCCGCAACGCTTGTTTTCATGGGCCCGGGTGTTGTTTCCGAGGCCACGACCACATAGCGTTTCAGATGGGTGACGTCAGGCTGAGACAGTGAAAGATCAATGACTTTCAGGTCACAGGACATTTCCCACTTTTTTCGGAAAGCGCGAGAAGCGGGTGTCATCGGCGTTTTCCAACGGTATGTTCCATCAAAAATGATCATGCGGGTTTCCAGATAAAATAGCGCTAGTTCAATAACGTTCCGGACGGTTTTATCATACCGTTTTCCCGCAGAAAAGCAAACACATCCTTCCAGAAACCATTCCAATCCGGGGGACAGTCGTTGTGCCCGCAGTCATATGCGATGAGCCGGGCGTTTCGGGAAACAGACACAAGCGCTTTTGCATGGTGAAAGGGAATGAGTTCATCCTGCTTTCCGTGAAGAATCAGTGCCGGTTTGGGGTATTCCTTTAAAACCCCCAGATTGTCCATGGGGTCACGGATCATGAAAGGGAAAAGGCCGTAGCGCAGGGCAAAAGAACGGATGCTCGTGAAAGTGGACAGCAGGATGAGACCGGCGGAGGGCCGCACTTTTGCCAGGCTGCAGATGGCGCCCCCGCCGATGGAGCGACCGAATAATATGATTCTGTCGGGGTCCACGGTTTTTTGGGCAACCAGGTGATCGTATGCCGCGGTAAATGCGCGGGTGATGCTTTTTTCGGAAGGCTGTCCCTTGGACCGGCCGTAGCCGGGGTATTCCACCAGCAACAGATGTATGCCGTTCAGGGATAATGGCTTTAAATATTCCGGCCAGAAGTCAATCAGTTCTGCGTTGCCGTGAGCAAAGATCACAGCAGGGCAGGGACCCTGAAATGCCGCATCGGCCGGTATAAACCAGGCCTCGACGGTTTCCTCTCCGGTATGGATCGAGAGGACTTTCGCACCCTGGGGCCGGACCGGATCGGTAAAGGGCGGAATTACACCGCGGGGAAAGATCAGGGAACGCTGCAGGAAAAACACCAGACCCGCATAGGCCAGGTATAATCCTGCAGCAGTCAGAAGGATTCGAATCATAAGGCGCATCATTGCTCGCTTAAGAGAAGTTCAACGCGGATCACTTCATCCTATTGCGGACGTCTCTGCCGGCTTCCATAAGAAAAAGACCGCGCCGGCGGATGACTGCCTCCGGAACTCCTCCCAGTCGCTCCATAACTTCTTGAAGAAATTCTTGAAGAACTCGGAGAAAGCGGAGGACGCGCGCCGCCTTCAGGCCGGGCCGCGGATCGACTGGACGGCGGCTGAGCATTTCGTTCTGCTTTGGCCTTTGCCCTGGCCCGTTCTTCGGCCTTTCGGGCGCGGATCGCCGCGATGCGTTCACCGAGCGGAATCTCAAGACTTTCGGCGGTCTTGACCTGGTAATTAAAACCGGACAGGGTCCGCGTGGGCAGACGCTTTGCAACTGCCCGCTCAATCGCCCGCAGTTCGCCCTGTTCCTCCGGAGAGACAAAAGTGAAGGCCTCGCCGGTGGCTCCGGCCCGTGCAGTGCGCCCGACCCGGTGGATGTAGTCGTCGGGAATATGGGGGACGTCGAAGTTGACGACATGAGACAATGCCTCGATGTCGATACCGCGAGCAGCCACATCGGTGGCGACCAGAACCCGGGAACGGCCGTTCTTGAAATCGGTCATGGCCTGAGTGCGCTGGGCCTGGCTGCGGTTGCCGTGAACGCGGTCGCAGGCAACACCGTGCCGGTCCAGAAAATCAGCCAGGCGGTTAGCCCGGTGTTTGGTGCGCGTGAAAACCAGCGCGTTCTGGATTCCGTCTCCCCGCAGCAATTCCAGCAGCAACGCGGATTTAAGATCCTGGCGGACCGGGAAAATCGCCTGTGCAACGCCCGTAGCCGGGGCAGAAGGACGTTCGACGTTCAGATTCACGGGATTCTTCAGCATTTGCTTGGACAGATCGCTAATGGCTGCCGGCAGCGTGGCTGAAAAAAAGAGGGTCTGCTCAATCGGCGGCAGTTGTTTCAGTATCCGGCGAATGTCGGGCAGAAAGCCCATATCGAGCATGCGATCGGCTTCATCGAGCACCAGGACCTCGAGTCCTGAAAGTTTGGCATAGGGATACTGAAAGTGATCAAGCAGGCGGCCCGGACAGGCAACGATGATATCCACGCCGCGGCGAAGGGCGCGTTCCTGGGGCTCCATTCCGACCCCGCCGTATATGGCTGCGGCCTTGATAGGCGTATGCCTGGCCAGATCGTTGAAAACCTCGACAATCTGGGCGGCAAGTTCCCGCGTGGGAGCAAGGACCAGCGCGCGGGTGCCGCCGCGTTTTGCGCCCATCAGGCGCTGCAGAATCGGAAGTGCGAAGGCTGCGGTTTTGCCGCTGCCCGTCATCGCGCAAGCCAGGACATTACGGCCTTCCAGAGCCGGCGGAATACCGTCTCTCTGAATGGGGGTAGGGCTGGTGAAACCAAGGTCGGAAACACCTTTCATAAGACTGGGGTGAAGATTAAAAGGGGTAAAACTCATTATGTTTACACGTACGCTTTCTGAGGACGGCCTGCATAGGTATGAGGTGCCACTCAAACAATCCGGCAGGATATTTTTGCTAAACGGGGGACTGAGCCGGTGAGGCCACCGTTGGGTAAGAAACCCGGTGAGATTCAAGTTGTCGTTTTTCTCTCCCCTGCGACAGGGATGGATAAATGATAACTTGCCATAATCTCACATCACTCACGATTTGCCAAGCATTATTTTAGGTCCATCGGATTTCATGCAAAATACTTTGACAAATAGAACGGCGGTACGTTGTTAACTACATGACTGTCCGACAAGCGATTCTTGCCGGATTTTCCGTCATTCAAACAACGGCACGATTTGAAACCGCCGGACATCCACCAGCCCCATGTCGGTGATCTTCAGCTCGGGAATGACCGGCAGAGACAAAAAAGAGAGCGTCATGAAGGGATTCGGCAGGGTTGAGCCGATGTCCCGGGCGCTGGCCAGCAGGCGATCGAGATGGTCCCGGATGACATGAACCGGTTCCGGAGACATCAGGCCGGCGATGGGCAGGGAAAGCTTGGCAATGGGCCTGCCGCCGGATACCACAGCCAGACCGCCACCCATCAGGACAACCGCTTTTACCGCCGCCTTCATATCTTCATCGGTGGTTCCCACCACGATGATGTTGTGGGAATCATGGGCAACGCTGGAAGCAATGGCTCCCTGCTTGAGCCCGAAACCCCTGACAAATCCTTTTCCGATGTTTCCCGAGCCGCTATGCCGCTCTACGGCGGCAATCTTCAGAAGATCCCGGTCAGGGTCGGAAATCACGGTGTTCTCAAATGTGGTTGGCGCTGCGATTACCGATCCCGTGATGATCTGATTCGGTACGATTTCGATCACCCGAATGCGGTCTCCGGCCAGAGGAATGGAAAAATCAAGCGTTTTGAGGGTAACCCGCATGGAACGCGGAACCGCCAGTGTTTCCGGAACGGAGATTTCGGGCGACATGGCGCCATTTTCGGCAACGATTAAGCCCCTGAAATACACCTGCTCGATCTTCGGAGCGTTCAGATCGGAAAACACCACCAGGTCCGCCTGCCTGCCCGGAGCAATGGCGCCGAGGTGATAAAGCCCGAAATATTCAGCCGGGTTGAGGGTCGCCATTTGAATGGCCCGAATCGGATCCATGCCGGAGGCGATGGATTCACGAACCATGGAATCGATATGGCCTTCGCTCAGCAGATCATGCGGGTCGCGGTCATCCGTACACCACATCATGCGATGAAAGGTCTGCGGAGTGACGACCGGCAACAGATCCTGCAGGTTCCGGGCGCCTGTTCCCTGGCGGATGAAGATATGCATGCCGGCCAACAGTTTTTCACGGGCTTCATCGGCGGTGGTGCATTCATGATCGCTGGATATGCCGGAGGCGATATAGGCATTCAGCGCTTTTCCGGATAAGCCTGGGCTGTGACCATCCACCGGCTTGCGGTATTGTCTGGCCAGCCTGATTTTGGAAAGCACATCCGGATCTTCATGAATCACGCCGGGATAATTCATCATTTCGGCCAGCGCCACAATTCTCTGATGGCTCATCAGGGGAATCAGGTCGACCGCATCCAGTCTGGCGCCGGACGTTTCCATGCGGGTAGCCGGAACGCAGGAAGACAGGGCGTAATAGACGTTCATGGGCTGGTTCTCGGCGGATTTCAGCATGTATTCAATGCCCAACGCCCCAAAAACATTTGCGATCTCATGGGGATCGGCCACGACGGTGGTCGTGCCGTTTGGAACAACGGCACGGGCAAACTGAGACACGCACGCCATGGAACTCTCAATGTGAACATGGGGATCGATAAAGCCCGGAGCGACAAACCGGCCGGATAAATCCCTGATTTGCCCGGCTTGATAATCCCCGATGCCGGCAATCCATCCGCCGGCAATGGCAATGCTGCCTTCTATGATTTCTCCGGAAAACACATTGATGATTCTGGCATGGGTCAGCAGCAGGTCAACGGGTTTGTCTCCCCTGGCATAAGAAATGATATCATGTCGATTCACGGTGGGTTCTCCATTCTTGAATGCGTTTTCCTTCGGCCCGGGCCTGATCGAGAATTTCATCCAGATTCAGGGAAACAAGCCCGCGGTTTTTCACCCGCCATTTTCCGCTGATCATCACATCCCGCACATCCGATCCCTTTGCAGCATACACAATATGGGATTCCGGGTGATACAGTGGAGTCAGGTGCGGGGCCTGTGTATCCAGTATGATCATATCCGCTTGTTTCCCCGGTTCAAGCGATCCGATAATCCTGTCCATGCCGATAGACCGGGCGCCGGCGATGGTGGCCATCTCGATAACGGTTCGGGACTTCATGGCCTGGGGGTTCAAGGTGGAAACCTTGTGCAGTTTGGCGGTGATATCCATTTCCTGAAACATATCCAGGTTGTTGTTGCTGGCGCAGCCATCGGTTCCCAGCCCCACCCGGATATTCGCCTGAATGAATTCCGGTATCTTTCCAATGCCGGACCCCAGTTTCATGGCGCTTTCCGGAGTATGGGAAATGGCCGCGCCCGAGCGGGCGACGATATCGATATCCGCATCATCCAGCCAGATCGCATGGACCAGCAGGGTCCGGGAATCCAGAATGTTCAGACTGTCGAGGTAGGCAATGGGGCTCATGTGGTGACGGTCTTTTATCAGGTCGTATTCGGACCGGGTTTCGGCGGCATGAATCTGAAACAGCGAACCGGTGGAATGGGCGATTTCCTTTGCCTTTTGAAGGGTTTTTTCAGAACAGGTATAGGGAGAATGACAGAAAATGGAGGGCTGAATCAGCGGATCCACATGTTGCCAGTGCAGAATGAAATCCCTGGCAGCCGAGATGTTTTCGGAGGGATCCGGAACACCCGGCGCCGGATAGTCAATCACACCCTGACCCAGAATCGCTCTTAATCCGGAAAGTGAAACAGCCTGCGCAGAAAAATGTTCGTAAAAATATCCGTCGCAGCAGGTTGTGGTCCCGGACAGCAGCAGTTCAGCGCAGGCCAGAAGGGTTCCCGTGTAAACCGACTCCGGCTGAATGAAGGCGGCTTCAGCAGGGAAAATGTGATCGTTCAGCCATGTCATCAGCGGGAGATCATCAGCCAGACCGCGAAAAAGCGTCATGGGAAGGTGGGTATGAGTGTTCACCAGCCCCGGCATTACGATGCCGCCTTTGGCGTCAACGGTTTCTATGGCACTGGGAAGCAAATAACCAGGACGGTGGGGCTGCACCCTGGCAATCCGACCGTCCTTGATACCCACCCAGCCATTTTCGATGGTCTCAAAATCCGGATTTACCGTAACGAGAATTCCATTTACTATAAGCGTATCAAGCTGCATTAAGAAAAAGTCCTCACAAACATGAGAATATTACGAAACCGTGTCTGAACGAAAACCCGGTTATAATCAATTCGAGCCCCTCTCGTACCCCTCTTTCATGCGTTTCAGGGCTTCATCCAGGGTGGATCGGGGACATCCGAAATTCAGGCGCAGAAATCCGGGGCTGCCGAATTCCGCGCCGTCCGACAGGCCGACACCGGCATTTTCAAAAAAAAGCGCGGGATCTTCCAACCCGGACTTTCGTGCATCGATCCAGGAAAGATAGGTGGCTTCCGTATGGCTAATGGAAAGCCCTTTCATCTGCGATACTATCGAAAACACCCGGTCTCGGTTGTCTTTCAGACAGTCCAAAAGCTGCTTCAGCCACTGGCTGGTATCCTGATAAGCGGCCAGCGCCGCAGTGTAAGCCAGAACATTGACACGGGGCACAATTCCGGCCATTGCCTGAACAAAGCGCCGACGGATCTGCACATTTGAAATCACTGCAAAGGAGCATCCCAGTCCGGCAATGTTGTAAGTTTTACTGGGCGCCATCAGGGTGATGGTGCGGTCCTGAAGGTCTTTTCCCAGTCCCGCAAAGGGAACATGGCATTTATCCGCATCCAGGATCATTCCACAATGAATTTCATCGGAGCACACGATCAGATCGTATTTTTCGCAGATAGCGGCAATTCGCAGCAGTTCATCCCGGGTAAACACCCTTCCGACCGGGTTGTGGGGGTTGCATAGTATAAAAAGCCGGGTTTTCGGCGTAATGGCATTTTCCAGCTTCTCAAAAACAAAGCCCCATTTTCCATCACAATATTCCAGCGGGACCGGAACGACGTTTCGATCAAAATGAAGCGGCGCCGATAGAAACGGCGGATAGACCGGAATGGCGGTCAGGACATCATCCCCGGGATTCCCGACAGCCCTGCAGGTGACGTTCAAACCGGTGACCAGTCCGGGAAGCCAGACCAGCCAATCCGGGTGAACCTGCCATCCATACTGCTTGAAAAGCATGGAAACGGTTATGTCGATAAGTGCTTCCGGTGCGACAGCGTAGCCGAAAATGCCATGTTCAACCCGGTCTTGAAGAGCCTTCAGGACTGCCGGCGGGGATTTAAAATCCATGTCCGCCACCCACAACGGAAGAATATCCCGGCCTTTGTACTTGTCCCATTTCAAACTGGCCGTGTTGCGGCGCTCTATAACGGTATGAAAATCAAAAGTTGTGCGGTTATGGGTCATGAAAATCCATCACTTCCGGTCGCAGGCCCCTTTTTACAGCTTGGAGCGGTTGGCGCGATCTTGAAGATGATATGAAAATGCGTCCAGTTTTGCAATTGATATTTAGGCTGCTTTCGTTTACTGTATCCCTCAGGGGAAAGTATTATTTTCCTGGGCAAGTGAAATCGTCCAAGATTCAGGACCGTTTACAAAGCCATCATATTTTGTCTAAAATTCAATGGAGTCCATATGGTGTATTTTAAATCAAAGATGGCCCTGGGGGGTGCTGCAATCCTTCTGTGCCTGGGCGCCTTTTGTGATAAAGACGGCCTGAACCGGGCCGCCGCTGCGGATAAATTGACATTAACCTCTGCTGTCATGTGCGAGGATGTCCAGGAACGCCTGCCGCTATACGAGGGGGTTGTGTTTTCCATCGGTATCGGCAAGGTTTTCTGTTATACCCTGTTCGATCCTGTCCCCGAAAAAACGGTCATTACGCACAACTGGTACAATCGGGACAATCTAAGCACAAAAATCAAGCTACCGCTTCAGACGCCCCGTTGGACCACTTACAGCGCCATTCAGCTTCGGGAATCGGACAAAGGACCCTGGCGGGTAGAAATCACCGATTCTGAAGGCCGTATTCTGCAGGTTCTTCGATTCAGTGTAACGGAATAAGGATTATGGACGGTTTTTTGATTTTTCTTCAAAGTATTCGCTGGCAGGATGTCGTGGATATCACCTTGTGCAGTTATATCCTCTTCCGCTGCTATGTTATTTTCAGAATCACCAATGCATTTCGGATACTTATCGGTCTGGCTTTCTTATGGATCTTTCAGCGCATCGCCGTTTCAATCGGGCTGATTGTGACCAGCTGGGTCATTCAGGGCATCACGGCCGTTGCCGCGTTAATCATCATTGTCGTGTTTCGAAATGAAATCCGGAGCGTTTTCCAAGTCAAGAACATCAAGACCTTGTTTTGGGGGCTTCCTCAGCAGCCTTTTCATACCCCCGTTCAGATCATTGCGGACAGCGTCATGGATCTGGCCAGAAAGCGAATCGGCGCTTTGATTGTTTTTCCCGGCAAGGAAGACATCAACGAGAAGATTCAAAACGGAATCCGCTGGGATGGCGCCATTTCCAAGGAAATGATCACCAGTATTTTCTGGGAAGACAATCCGGTTCATGATGGGGCCATCATCGTCGAAGGCGATCGCATTCATGAAGTCGGGGTCATCCTTCCCCTGTCTCACCGACAGGAACTGCCTTCCTACTATGGAACGCGGCACCGGGCTGCAGTGGGCCTGGCTGAATCCACGGATTCCCTGGTCGTGGTTGTTTCAGAGGAACGCGGAACCGTTCAGGTCGTGAAAGGTTCTACGATTACACCGGTGTTGAAAAAAGACGACCTGGAAAAACATCTTCAGCAGCACCTCGGATTGGTCGTCAAGGATCCGTCCGGCCAGAAAAAGGAAAAAATCGAGCTTCGCATTGCCGCATTGATTTCAGTTGTTTTGATTACCAGTATATGGTTATCAATAACCCGGGGCCTGGACACTCTGGTCACATTTGAAATACCGGTAGAATACATGAACCGTAATCCCGGCATGGAAATCATGGATGCTTCCGTCAACAGCATCAAAATTCAGCTTGGCGGCTCGGGTCCATTGATGAGAGCCCTTCGGCCGGACCATGTGCGGGTAAAAATTGATCTGGGGAAATCGGTTGTCGGCCAGAACATTTATACCATCACCAATGAAAACATTTCACTGCCACCCGGTATTATTTTAAAAAGCTTTGATCCGGCAGTCGTGGATGTCACCCTGGATGTTCCGGACAAAAAAGATCTGCCGGTTCAGGTGGACTGGACCGGGAAGCTGCCGGAAAACCTGAGAATGGAGAAAGTCACAATAGAGCCGAGCATCGTACAGATCATCGGCGGCAGACAATTATTGAAAAATATCACCACCGTCTATACTGAAAAAATTCCTCTGGAATCGATTCAGTCTTCCAGAACCATTATTGCCAATCTGGCGTTAAGCCCTGCATCGCTTAAGGTGGCACCGGGATTCAAGGACAAAATCACCGTTGAATGCACGGTAAAGGACCTGTCCAAAAACGGCCAATAAGTTTATTCATAAGGAAAAAGACGATTCATCCATTCACGAAAATACCTTATCAACTCATTACGACCCTGCAGGACCTTGAAAAAGCAGCCGGGGCGCTGGCAATCGAAGAAACCGTGGGCGTTGACCTTGAAGCCGACTCCTTGTTTCACTATCAGGAAAAGGTCTGCCTGGTTCAGATCGCAACCCCTACCGCGTGTTTTCTGGTGGATCCGCTTCTGGCAGGGGGTCTTTCTCCTCTCAAACCGTTTTTTGCAAATCCCGATATTCGAAAAGTATTTCACGGGTCGGATTATGACATTCGCAGCCTTTACAAGGATTTTTCCATTGAGGTGAAAAATCTTTTTGATACCCAACTGGCATGCCGTTTTCTGGGAATGCAGTTTACCGGACTCGATGCTGTTCTGAATCTTTTTTATAATATCCGGCTTGAAAAGAAATTCCAGAAAAAAGACTGGTCTCAAAGACCCCTGCCCGAGGAGATGCTGGCGTATGCCTCACAAGACGCCATTTATCTGATTGCATTATCCAAAAAACTTGAAGAAAGACTTATCGAAACCGGCCGTCTGAATTGGTTTCTTCAGGAATGCGACATTCAGAGCCTTGTCCGGACCTTCGCAGCCAATGGCGATCCGCGTTTTTTGAAATTCAAGGGCGCAGGCCGGCTGGGCAGAAGGTCGCTGGCAGTTCTGGAAGCCCTTCTGGAATTGCGGGATTCTATTGCCAAAAATATGGACAGGCCCCTTTATCAAGTCATTCACAACCATGTGCTGCTGAAACTGGCCATTGAAAAACCCCAGGACATGAATCATATGAAAGGGCTCGGGGTGTTAAGCGTTAAACAGCTCAATCGGTATGGCCGGCAGGTGCTGAATACCATCCGCACAGCCATGGAGATTGATCCCTCACTTCTGCCGGTTTATCCCCCCCGAGGCCATGACCCGATTCCGGATGCGCAGATGTCCGCCCGAATTATAGAACTGAAAAAATGGCGTGAATCCACGGCAACTTACCTGGAGATCGAACCGGGTCTTTTGTGCAACAATGCACTCATTACGGCCATTTCTCAGAAAAACCCGCAACATGTCGAGGCGCTTTACGCTATTGAGGGAATCAAACCCTGGCAGATCGAGGCGGTGGGAAAACAGATCATTGCTGTATTGCAGAACAACCCTGATGCAGGCATTTATGATCAATCAATACCCAGATAGGCTTTTTGTACCATTTCATTGCGTTTCAGGTTGGCTGCCGTGTCGGTGACGACAATCTCGCCGTTCTGGATAACATAGCCACGGTGCGCAATGGAAAGGGCCATCAGCGCATTCTGTTCCACCAGCAGGATGGTTGTGCCCTTATCGTTCAAGGATTTGATGATATCAAAGATGAGTTCCACCAGAAGCGGCGCCAGCCCCATGGAAGGCTCGTCGAGCATCAAAAGGCGCGGATTCATCATCAGTCCGCGGGCAATTGCGAGCATCTGCTGCTCACCGCCCGAAAGGGTGCCGCCATACTGGCTGATCCGTTCTTTCAGGCGTGGAAACATTTCAAAACCGTACGCCATCCGGCGTTCAATCTCACCCGGGTCATCCACGGTGAATGCACCCATTTCCAGGTTTTCCTTAACGGTCAGTTTTGGAAAAATCCCTCTGCCTTCCGGCACATGCCCGAGGCCTGCAAGGACGATGGCATGCGGTTTCATATGGGAGATATCCGCGCCGGCCAGCAAAATCTGACCCTGTTTGGGGTGTAATAACCCGGAGATGGTGCGCAACGTAGTGCTCTTGCCGGCGCCGTTCGAGCCGATCAAGGTAACGATCTCGCCCTCGTTGACTTCAACCGAAATCCCTTTCAGGGCATGGATATGGCCGTAGAAGCTGTGAATGTCATGAAGGGATAAGAGGCTCATGCGATCCTCTCCTCATGCTGTCCGGCGACGGCTCCCCGGCCAAGATAGGCCTCGATGACCCGTGTGTTGGAACGGATCTCGGCCGGTGTCCCTTCGGCAATTTTCTCACCGTAGTCCATAACGCAAATATGCTCCGAGATATTCATGACCACGCGCATATCGTGTTCGATGAGCAGAATCGTGATGCCCTTTTCATCCCGGATACGCCGGAACAGACGGGTGACATCCTCGGTTTCCTGCGGGTTCATGCCGGCGGCCGGTTCATCCAGAAGCAGCATGAGCGGATCGGCGGCCAGGGCACGGGCAATCTCCAGCCGTCGCTGACCGCCATAGGGCAGATTCTTGGCAAGCTCGTTGCCGACCCCCTTCAGTCCCACGTATGTCATCAATTCCTCGGCTTTTTCTTCCGATTCTTTTTCTTCTCTTTTGAAGTGGGGCAGGTGAAAGAGGGTGTCAATCGGCGACTGCTTCAGATGGACATGCATACCCACCAGAATGTTTTCGATTGCCGACATATTGGCAAAAAGGCGAATATTCTGGAAAGTGCGTGAAATTCCACGTGAGGCTATCTGGTCAGGACGCAGTCCATGCAAGGATTTGCCGTTGAAAATGATCTGGCCTTCATCAGGGCGGTAGATACCCGTCAAGGTGTTGAAAAATGTGGTTTTTCCAGCACCGTTCGGGCCGATGATGCTGACAATCCGGCCCGGGTCCAGTTTGAAGTCGACGTTGTTGACCGCGATCAGACCGCCGAAACGTTTTACGATGTTGGCTGTTTCAAGGAGTGCCATGTTCCGCCTTATTCCCCGCCCTCGGCTTTGTCTGAAGCCAGCTCACGTTTACGGCGCTGGGACGGGATCAGACCTTCCGGACGAAAGATCATCATCAGGATCAGAATCAACCCGAACAGCAGACGCTGGTATTTGGCCGGGTCCAACTGGGTGGACAGGTTGGCCCAGGCAAAGTTGATGATCGGAATGACCGCATCGCTCTGGCGGAGCTGGCTCAGATATAAAGAGAGGCCCTGGAGTACCTGCAGATTCAGGATGGTGACCGTGGCCGCACCCAGGATCACGCCGGGGATGCTGCCAGAGCCCCCCAGGATAACCATTGACAGAACGCCGATAGACTGCATGAAAGAAAAAGATTCCGGACTGATGAAAGTACGGCTTCCTGCAAGCAGGACACCCATGACCCCGGCGAAAGAGGCGCCGACGGCAAACGCGGCCAGCTTCATCCTGACCAGCGGAATGCCCATCGCAATTGCTGCGGTTTCGTCTTCGCGGATCGCTGTCCAGGCCCGGCCGATTTTCGAATCATCAAGACGCCGCGTCACAAAGATAATGATGATGATAACTGCCAGCGCCAGCAGGTAGAACATGACATTATACATGTCGGCAGGGCTGACGGCATGCCCGACGACGCCACCGAACAGCGTGTTGAAGCCGTCTACAGCCGCCTGCGGCATGGTTGGCCGCTGGATCGGAGTGATCCCCTGCGGGCCGTTGGTGAAATTAAGCGGTTTATCAAGGTTGTTTGCCAGAACGCGGATTACCTCCCCAAAGCCGAGAGTCACGATGGCCAGGTAGTCCCCACGCAGCCGCAGAACCGGTGTGCCAAGCAGAATACCGGTCAGGGCCGCGACAAGGATCGCAGCGAACATGAAGAGATAAAAGGCATCACCCGGCAGCAAAAACGGCAGATTGGGAGGCTGGGTTCCCGGTGCGAAAGGGAGAACATAAAACTGCTGGGAGCCGAAAAAAGCCCACAGATAGGCCCCGACCGCATAGAACGCCACATATCCCAGATCGAGCAGACCGGCAAAACCGACCACGATATTCAACCCCAGCGCCAGGGCTGCAAACACGCTGATCTGGAAGATCACCTCCAGATAGAAGATATTCCGGACACCCACCACCGGAAAAATAAACAGGGTCAGGACCACGCCGACAATCAGCTTGAAGCGGCGATCCGCCTTGAAATAATAAAGTGTGAAAAATGAGGTGATCAGCACCAGAAACGCCAGATTCGAGCGTGGGCTGGTATAGACAAGGGCGGTACCCAGAACCATATGGATCAGTATGATAATATGCGGATATATTCCTTGTTCCAGCCTTTTGATGATGTCTTTAATTAAAACCGGGACCATCTGCTCCTCCTTAGGCCTTCTGGGCCACGTTCGCACCCATAAGCCCCTGGGGGCGGAAGATAAGCACCAGGATCAGGATGCTGAAGGCAAATATATCCTTGTATTCGGTGCCGGCCGCCCCCATGGTGAAAACGCCCATATAGGAGCCGGCATAGGTTTCCAGCATACCGAGAACAATGCCGCCAAGCAGGGCGCCCGTCATGTTGCCGATACCGCCCAGGACCGCTGCAGTGAAGGCTTTCAGGCCGGGGAAAAAACCGACGAATGCGTCGATCCGGGTAAATTTCAGGGCATACAACACACCCGCGGCTCCGCCGAGCATACCACCGACCAGAAAGGTCAGCGAAATGATCCGGTTCACATCGATACCCATCAGGCTGGCAGTGGGGTGGTCCTGGGCAACGGCGCGGATGGCCTTGCCGATTTTGGTGGCGTTGACCAGATAGTTCAGAGCCACCAGCATCAGCACTGCCGATAGAATGACGATCATCGACTTGATGGACACGCCAAGGGTGATATTCGTAGCCCCCATGGTCATTTTGCCAAGGATCACGCGGCGGTCAAAATTTCCGAAAGTGGGAAAGATCCGGTTGAACTGTCCGGTTGTCAGGCTTTCCACGAGGCGGATGACATCTTGCAGCAGAAACGAGACGCCGATGGCGGAAATCAACGGCACCAGTCGGGAAGCATGGCGCAGGGGCCTGTATGCCACACGTTCCACGGCGACAGCCAGTGCTCCTGCCGCCAACATGCCCCCCACGATGGCCAGAATCAGATAAATATAGGCCATCACCAGAGAGGCGCCTGCCAGAATCCCGAATTTATCCAGCGCAATCAGGATTTCGACCCCGACAAACGCACCGACGGCAAAGATTTCACTGTGCGCAAAGTTGATAAATTCCAGAACACCATAAACCATGGTGTAACCCAGGGCGATGGCGGCATAGACAAAGCCGATCGTCAGGCCATCAATCGCCACCTGGGGCAGATTGATCAGGGTATAGGTATAGAGCGATACATTCAACCGTTCGAAAAGCGTCTGCCCGATCACGGTCTTGTCCAGAAACAGGGCAAGAACCAGGACAATGACGGACAGAACGACCGTGGTGCCCAATGAGAAAAAGACAAGCTGGCCCAGTGGACGCAGCAGCTCATGGACATTGATTGATTTGAAAAACCGTTTCATATGTGAATCCGATTAAAAAAATCTCCCGGACACTTCATGAAAGGATCCGGGAGGGATGAGCCTGGGAAGGATTATTTCGGCGGAGCGATGTCGAGGGTTTCGACGACCGGGTTATCGTTCCATTTTGCAGGATCAGGAGAGATGACTTTGATCACGAAATATTTGGCGATTGTTGGATCACCGATACTGTTGAAGGTAAATTTGCCGGTGATACCGGAGTAATCCTTCAAAGCGCGGACCGCTTTGGTGACGGCCTCACGGGTCGGAAGTTTGTTGCCGTTAGCGCTTGCGGCAGCTTCGATGGCTTTCAGGCAGATGCCCATGGAGTCAAAACCCTGGGCTGCAAAAGGCTGCGGAGCCGCATTGAATTTGGCTTTGAAGTCCTGGATGAATTTGGCGGTACCGGGGTAAATGGTAGCAGGGCCGGATACGGTGGAGTAGAAGGTTCCGCCACCGTCAAGCAGAGTCTGGCCGCCGATCTTGACGGCATCGGAAGAGTCAAAACCATCATCGCTCAGGAACATGCCCATATACCCTTTCTCACGGGCCTGTTTGAACAGGACGGCCGCCTGGGAATACATGCCGCCGAAGTATACCAGATCAGGGTTGCCGGCGAGAATCGGAGAGAGCAGGGAATCGAAATTTGCTTTTTCTTCGGTGCCTTCAAAACCCAGAACTTTCATGCCTTTTTCTTCTGCTCTTTTTTTGAAGAACTCGGCAATGCCCTGTCCGTAAGCAGTCTTGTCGTGGACGACAAAAACGCTCTTCACTTTATGTCCACCGGCAAAGTCAGCACCGACAACGCCTTGAACGTCGTCACGACCCACGATACGGTTGACTTCCATATAACCCCGGGTGGTGACCTTCGGGTTGGTGTTGGCAGGAGAGACATTGGCCAGACCGGAGGTGTGATAGACTTCAGATGACGGAATCTGGACGCCGGAATTATAGTGTCCGACAACTGCCAGTATCGCGGGATCGGAGACGATGCGCTTGGCATTGGCTACACCGGCATCGGGATTGGCCTGGTCATCGAACGGGGCCAGTTCGACCTTGAATCCCATCTTGGCCAGGGGTCCGCTCATTTGCTCGAGTGCCATCTCGGCGCCGCGTTTGATATCCACACCGACGACTGACTGGTCGCCTGAGAGCGGTGACTGGGTGGCGATCTTGATGATCTGGTCGGCAGCGGCGGCAGGACCACTGATGAGCATACCTACGGCAATCAGTAACGAAAGAACAACCAATAAGCGTTTAGTCATACTCCTTCCTCCTTTGAAATCAGTTAACCGGTTTGTAATCGAACATCCCAAAACGTTTCTCACAAGTCACGTTTTTCTGAATGTTGATATCCTATTCACGTCAAAAAAGTCAAGTAGAGTATATACTTCTATTTCATTTTATAATAATTAAACGCCATACTGTCTCAGAACGACGGTTTCCGGCTCCAATATCATCAGGGCTCGAAATCTTGTCATTCAGCTGTAAAAAATCAAGACCGAGATCGTGAGCTGGGCATCAGGCATCCATAATCACGCTTGAGGTTAATCACGAGATGCGTTACCATCCAATATGATGATTAAATCATTCATGTGTGGATACACTGAAGCACTCACAAAAGCCCAACTTGTGAGAGCCGCTTCCATTTGGTTTGAGGTCTGACGTGCAGCAACTATCCAGAATTCTTAAAACCCCGGTTGCTTCAGCCTTTTTGGCCAGTCTGCTCGTTTTCTTGTCCGTCATGATCCTGCGGCAGACGGGGTGTCTGGAATTCCTCGAACTGGCTGTTTACGATGGGTATGTCGCGCTGCAACCCAAAATCCCTCCCGATCGTTCCCGAATCGTTCTTGTGGGGATCACTGAAAATGACATTCGCCGCCAAGGCAAATGGCCGCTCAGTGACGCGATCCTGGCGGATTTGTTGAAAACCCTCTGCAGGCAGAATCCGAGAGCGATCGGCCTGGATATATTTCGAGACCTTCCCGTGCCTCCCGGTCAGGATGTTCTCGACTCGACTCTGGCGAACAATCCGAATGTCATCGCCGTGATGAAGTTCGGGGAAGGGGGCATTCCCGGACCGCCGGTCTTAAAGGATACCGGACAATTGGGCTTCAATGATCTGTTGGTGGATCCGGGCGGTATCGTCCGCAGGAGCCTGCTCTTCCTGGACGACGGTGAGACAAGCGTCCCTGCCTTTGCATTGCGACTGGCCCTTGTTTACTTGCAGAAGGAAGGGATCAGGCCGATGGCCGATGATTCCCATCCCGAGTATCTTCGTCTCGGTCCGCAGACTGTAAGGCCATTTGAATCCGAAGACGGGCCTTACGTTCATGCCGACGCAAGAGGGTATCAGTTTTTTCTGGATTTCAAAGATGATCTCAAATCATTTCCCATTTTTTCCCTGACCGATCTGATGAATGGGCAGATCGAGCCGGGCGCCCTGACGGATAAAATTGTCATTGTCGGTACGGTTGCCCAGGATGTAAAAGACTTTTTCTATACCCCCTACAGCAAGAGACTTGACGCTGACCAGAATATCCCCGGCATCGCGATTCATGCCCATATCATCAGTCAGTTGCTGCGATGGGCGCTCGGAGAAAGCAGACCCATCATTACCGTGAACAAAACAATGGAAGGGGCGTGGATTTTTTTATGGTGTGTTTTGGGCGGTACTTTGGGATTTCTGGTGCGAAGCCCCTGGCGTTTCTCGCTTTTTGCCGCATCCGGTACGGGCGTTCTGTGGCTGGGTACCTATTTTGCTTTTCAATCAGGATTCAGTATCACCATGATTCCCCCAGCAATGGGCTGGATCGCTTCAGCCATCATCGTCACCGCCCACATTTCCAACCTGGAAAAAAAACAACGGGCTTCACTCATGCAGATCTTCTCCATGCATGTCTCCCCGAGCTTAGCAGAGGTGATCTGGCAGCAGCGGGACCAGTTTCTATCCGGCGGCCGCCCCCGATCCCAAAAGCTGGTCGCAACCATTTTGTTTGCGGATCTCAAAGGCTTTAGCCCGGTTGCCGAGGAACTTGACCCGATCAAACTGACAGAATGGCTGAATACCTACATGGATAAGATGACGCAGATTGTGATGGAAAACGCCGGAGTTGTTGACGACTACGCGGGAGATGGCATCAAGGCGGATTTCGGGACTCCCCTGGCCCGCAAAACCGAAGAGGAGATACGGCTGGATGCCGAAAATGCGGTCCGGTGCGCGCTTTGCATGGGAGAAGAGATGCATCGGATCAACACTTTCTGGAAGGAGCAGGGACTGCCCACGGCGGGGCTGCGGATCGGCGTCCATACCGGGCTTGTTGTGGCGGGAACTTTCGGAAGCTCCAAAAGACTGAAGTACACGACCCTCGGCAATAACGTGAATATCGCTTCCCGGCTGGAAAGCTATGACAGGGAGCATGCGGATACCGGTTTAAACAAGGACCCCTTTCGGATTCTGATCAGTGAAGCGACAAAAGAATATATCGGCGATCAGTTTGTCACCCGGAAAATCGGAGAAGTGAGATTCAAAGGCCAGAAACGAGATATCACAGTCTACAGCATACTGGATTGGAACAGGATAAATTCATTGGACCCGATAAAGGAGCCAGAATCATGAAAGACATCCGCTCAACGCTTTTTGCTTTATTTGCAGGACTGACTCTGTTGATGCCGCCATTTCATTTCGAATCATTCGCCCAGGAAGGGGCTTTGAAGCCTCAGGCAGACAGTGTCATAACCAATAAGGATTCCAGCCAGATGCCCTTGTACAAGGCGCCTCTGCGGGGAGCGCCCGCAGGCCGCCTGTCAGGAGGGACACGGGGGGCTGACGTCAAAATGCCGATTTTCGCTTTTCTAGCTCCGCGGCATACCGGACTTACGCTTTCAGAACAGCCGACACTTTACTGGTATTCATCGGAGGCGGCCAAGTGCCCCGTGGACCTGACCCTACTCATGGGCAAAGAGATGAAATCGATTCTGCAAGTCCGTATCGCTGATGAGACCCGGGCAGGTTTTCACCCCATCCATCTGGCGGACCACGGCATTCGCCTGCAGACCGGCGTGGCATATCAATGCTTCATATCAATGGTGATAGATCCCAAACACCCTTCCCAGGACATCATCTCCGGAGGCGCAATTGAGCGGATCGCCTGTCCAAAGAATTTCAAGAAGACTTTAAAAGAAACGGACAGCAAGCGAATCCCCCATGTCTATGCAGCGGAAGGGCTTTGGTTCGATGCCTTGAACGCCTTATGCAGCCGGATCGATGCTGCACCTCATGATCCATTGCTTTATAAGCAAAGGATCTCACTCCTGCGGCAAGGGGATCTGACCGAAACAGCCGATTACGAAACCGAGCACGGCGTGCCCATAGTTCGCCCGTGAAGCGATCCTGTCATTCAGGGAGGAATCATGAAAAGCCGCACCACCCGATGGATAATCTGTTGGATAATCTGTGCGATTTTAACGGGGGCGTTGTCCTGCAGCTCCCAACAGGTGCAGACGACCCCTGACGGCAGTACAGAGGAAGACGCCAGTTTCGAGAATAAAGGATACAGGGCTTCCAGCGTCAAAACACCAAAAGGTTCCGGCCAACTGAAACAAGGAGGCAAAGCTTTCCGCGACTCTGATTACAAAGAAGCGCTTGACCATTATCAAAAAGCTCTGAATCGGGCTAAGAAACTGGATAACAAGAAAAACATGATCGACTCTCTGAATGGTATGGCTTCGACATATCGAGATCTTGGACAAATATCGAAAGCACTGCAAAGCTCTGAACGGGCACTGACCTTAAGCAGAAGCGCCGGATACCGCAAGGGGGAAGCCGATGCTTTAAGCACCACAGGCAGGATTTCTTCGGATCGCGCACAGTACGTGACGGCACTGGAATATCTCGAACAGGCGTTGACGATCAGAAGAGCACTTCGTGATCCCAATGGGACGGGGCTGGTTCTGAACAATATCGGACTGGTGCACAATTTAATCGGACAACCCCGCAAGGCATTGGCATATCTTGAGGAGGCACTCGCAAATCACCGGCAGACCACAAATCGCAGATTCGAAGCTTTTGATCTTAGCGAAATGGGTGTCTCATACCTGCTGCTCCGTCAATACGAAGACGCTATGAAGTTCCACAAACAGGCGCTGACAATCTACAGAGAGGTAAACTGGCCCAGACAGGAGGCGCTTGTTCTGATCTACCTGGGACGTGATTTCGATGCGCTGGGCCAAAATCTTGAGGCATTGGAGCAATTCAGGCAGGCGCGTTCGATCTGCCAGGAGATTGGATATCTGAAGGGGCAGGCGAATGCGATAAATCATGTCGGATTTGTTTGTCTCAAACTCGACCGAAACCCGGAGGCATTTGAAGCATTTGAAGAAAGCCTGAAGATTTCAGAAGAGCTGGGCGCCCTTGAGTATTTCCAGAGGAGCCAATGGGGACTAGGAAAGACAACGGCTCGGATGAACAGGCCGGATGAGGCCATTGCCCACTACGAACAGGCATTGAACACGATAGAGAGCATCCGGGCAGGGCTTAGCGAGGGAGAAACCAGAACGCAGTATATGTCGGGCAAACTGCGGATTTATGATGAACTCATTGAACTTCTTGAGAAAGAGCACCAGAAGCAGCCCTCGATGGGCTACGATCGCAAGTCCCTGGAGATATTCGAACGCAAACAGGGCAGGATGATTCTCGAGGAAGTGGGAAACAGCGGCGCGAAACACTTCGCCGGACTTCCGGAGCGGATTACGGCAAAGGAAAGCGAGCTGGATGAAAATATAGACGAGTTGCAGACCTCTCTCTCTTACGAGCGCTCAATCCCCGCTTACCCGCATAAATTGGACCAGATGCGGTCGCTGGAAGAAAACATCCGTCAGGTGAAAGAGGCTCAGCGCGCCCTCAAGGAGGAAATCAAAACATCCTTTCCCGATTACTACGCTATCAAGTACCCTCAGCCAGCCACCCTCCCGGAACTCCAGAAGAACGTTTTGAACCCCGGTGAGCTGATTCTGGTCTATGGCGTCATGGAAAATTTTACGTGTTTGTGGGAGATCGGAAAAGACAGCTTTGCATTCTACCGGATTGCGGACGGCGAGGCAGCCCTGAATAAGAAGGTCAAGCAATTTCGAACAGAGATGCTGGAGGTCCTGGATGCGATACAGAGAAGACAGCCCGATTATTTCATCACAAAGGTCGCGAATGATTCCATTGGCGCGCTCCGGGAAAAAGGGCGTGAGCTTGCCGAGATACTCATTCCCCAGAATGTGCGGAACAGGATGGCAAATGCCGGAACACTATATATTGTTCCCAGCGGTCCCCTTTACTTCCTTCCTTTTGAATCCCTGGTATGGATGCGTCCGTCAACCCGGAAAGGATTTTCTTATCTTGTGGAGGAGAACCCGGTTGCCTACCTGTCCTCGGCTTCCCTTTTGAAGTCTTTGCGCGAGGCCATGGCGCGAAGAAAGGATAAGGCCATCTATCCGCTTCTGGCATTTGCAAATCCGGTTTATTCTGACATGAAGGCAACCACACCCGAAAAAGCCCCCCCATCATCGGCTTCAGGCGATACCCTGCCTTCCGGAGAATCTCCTTCAGAACCCAGCATGCGGGCCCGGGCCTACATGGATCTTCTGGGCGGACACTTTGCCGAGCTTCCCGAAACCGAAGACGAGGCCAGGCAAGTCAAGGCAATTATGGAGGCGCCGGATCAAAGTTCGCCCCTTCAGTTGAGAAATGCCGCTTCCAGAAGTAATGTGTTCCGCCTCAACAACGAAAACAAGCTGAGTGCTTACCGTTATCTTGTTTTTTCATGTCACGGCATTCTCCCGGATGAAGTTGACCAGATCCGGCAGCCTGCTCTGGTTTTATCCAATCCAGACCCCGAAACGCATCAGGACGGTTTCCTGACCATGTCGGATGTCTTTCAGTTCACGTTGAATGCGGATCTTGTGACGCTTTCCGCATGCAATACGGGCATGGGAAAGATTCTCAGGAGCGAAGGCATCGTGGGGCTGACAAGAGCCTTCATGTATGCGGGTGCATCGGCTGCAGTGGTGAACCTCTGGTCCGTTGAATCCCGGTCGGCAATAATGGTGACAACCGGTTTCTATCGAAATCTCAAAAAAGGGGGGAGCCGAACGGAAGCGCTGCAATCTGCCAAACTGCGCCTTATCCACGGCGAAGAAGGCGAACTGTTCACACATCCCTTCTTTTGGGCGCCGGCGATTATTTTTGGTGAAGGGAGTTAGTTTATGCTTGGAAATGGAGTTATTATTCTGATTGTAGAGGCGATGGCTGTTTATTTTCTTGTCCTCTGGGCCCATTCATTGCGCCATAGGTTCGGGCCTGTGCATTTTTATGCGTTGATCGGAGGCATCACGGCGATCATGTCATGGGTAACCGATGCGGGCGTGGCCATTGAGGTTGCCGGAATAACTTTCGTTGTCGGCTCTACGGTATTTTACACGTCGTTGCTCCTGGGCGTATTCGTCGTTTACGTATTTGACGGACCACAAGCCACAAGAATTGCAATATCAACGGTCGTCGGCGTCTCTGCCATGGTACCCATTGTCGCAGCAGCCCTTCACATGCAGATGGACCTGATTGGCAATGCCAGGATTTCTTACATTCCGTTGCCAAGTTTAAGAATCAATTCGGCATCTGTCGTTGCAACGGTGATTGATCTGGTTTTTCTGGCCATGGCCTGGGAATATCTTGGAAAACCAAATCTCAATCTAAAGCTATGGCTCCGGGCCTTTTTGACCCTGCTGGGTGTGATGTGGCTGGACGTACTTCTTTTTGCGACCTGCGCCTTCGCAGGTACTCCTGCTTACCTGAGCATTATGAAGGGCACCCTGATCAGCCGATTGATCGTATCCATTTTCGCCCTGCCATTTTTATATGCTTACCTGCACTGGCAAGGCAAGAATAGAGGGGTTCAAATTGAAAACCGGCCTGTTTTGGCGATTTTGAAGCAGGTAGCTGAAATCAAAATTGAACTTTCACAGGCACAAGAAGAGATCGAGAGACGGAAGGCAGCGGAAAAAGAACGCGACAAGGTGATTGAGGAGCTTAAGAAGGTGCTTTCGGAAGTCAAAACATTGCGGGGGTTTCTGCCGATTTGTTGTGTATGCAAAAATATACGCGATGACCAGGGTTACTGGAATCAGATAGAATCCTATATACGGGATCGCTCGGAGGCCGAATTCAGCCACAGTATTTGCCCGGAATGCGCCAAAAAACTTTACCCTGATTTGAATATTCACAACAAATGATGGGAGTGTACCATTACGAACCGTTATTCAGTATTGAGATATCATGGAGGCATGCATGCAGGAGATTCGTTTCCACGGAAGGGGCGGTCAAGGGTCTGTCATTGGGTCTGAGGTTCTTGCGCAGGCTTTTTTTATTGAGGGCAAGTTCGTTCAGGCATTTCCGGCTTTCGGTGTGGAGCGCCGGGGAGCTCCGGTTACGGCTTTTTGCCGGATCGACGACCGGCACATCAACCTGCGGAGTCAAATTTACCACCCGGATCATGTCGTGGTGCTGGATGCTTCCGTTCTTGAAAATGTGAATGTGATCGATGGATTGAAAAAAAACGGCAGTATTGTGATCAACAGTCCTCGTGCACCGGATTATTATAAGAAATTTTTTGGCGGCGATTACCGGCTTTTTGTGATTGATGCGGCGGCCATCGCTGTCTCACATCGTCTCGGCTCCGCCGCCAACCCCATTGTCAACACGGCGATTTTGGGCGCCTTTTCAAAAGCCACGGGCCTGGTCGGAATGGGAGCCATCCTGCAGGCCATTGAAGAATACGTTCCGGTTAAGAAAGCACAGAACCGGCAGGCGGCTCAAGCAGCTTATGATCAGGTGGTGCAGGTTTGATGGTCTTTGGAAAATGAGCTCTTTGTTCCGCAAGGATCAGCCAGAAGAAAGGAAGAAAATTTATGACGGTGAAAAAGCGCAGTGAGATGGCGATAAAACACGAATTCAAGTCCTATCGCGACATCACCCCGATGCATGTTTCTCTGGGGAACATGCTCTACAATAAGACCGGAAGCTGGCGTTTCATCAAGCCCATTTATGAAGACAAGATTCCGGCATGCCAGAATACCTGCCCGGCAGGCAACGATATCGAAGGCTGGATCAAGTTGCTCAACAACAAGGAATTTGAAAAAGCTTACTGGCACCTCAAGCGGGAAGAGCCATTTCCGGCAATCCTGGGACGGGTATGTTTCAAATTCTGCGAGGATGCCTGCAACCGGGCTGTTCTGGATGATTGCATCCGTATCCAGGAGCTGGAGCGGTTTCTCGGAGATCACATCGCTCCGGCAACCCCCCATCCGGAACTGCCCGGCGAAAATGGAAAACATCTGGCCGTTGTCGGATCCGGTCCTTCAGGCATGTCCGTGGCCTATTTTGCCAGGCTCCTCGGATTCAGGGTGACGATTTTTGACAAGGACGCGCTGCTGGGCGGCATGCTGCGGCTGGGCATCCCCGGTTATCGCCTCCCCAGACAGGTCGTTGCAGCCGAATTTGAAGGGCTTTCCAGGATGGGCATTGAGCTGAGGCCGGAAACGGAAATCGGCAAGGATGTCTCACTGGAAACCCTCACCACAACCTACGATTATGTGTTTCTGGCTACCGGCGCACACCGGAGCCTTCCCATGAAACTGACGGAAAACATTTCCTGCTGTCAGATCATGAGCGCCCTGACCCTGTTGAAGCAGGTCGCCCGGGGCGATAATGTCGCGATCGGCAAGCGGGTGGTGGTGATCGGCGGCGGCAACACCGCCATTGACGCGGCCCGGACAGCCATTCGCATGGGATGCCATACTACGGTCATTTACCGAAGATCTGTGACGGAAATGCCGGCGCACCCGGAAGAAGTCAGGCAAGCCCAGGAAGAAGGCGTCTTCTTCCGCTTTCTGGCCGCTCCCGAGGATATCGCGCTGCACCCGGATGCAACCATTGAAAAGCTCGTGTGCTGCGAAATGGAACTGGGTCCTGCCGACGAGAAGAGCGGACGCTGCCGTCCCATCCGCAAGGAAGGCATGACGTTTGACATCCCGGCAGACACCATCCTGATCGCCATCGGGGAAAAACCGGATTTCGATTATCTGAGCCGGCACGTCCCCTCAACCGATGCCTTCGTTGCCACCGGCGGGGATTTATCCATTTCCTCCGGCCCTTGCCAGGGGGCGAAGGTGTTTGCGGGCGGCGATATGATCGATATCCCGCATACGGTTGTCCATGCCGTTGCTTCCGGAAAACGAGCCGCCATTGCCATGGACTGTGACCGAAGAGGGGTTTTGTTTGCCGATGTCCTGAATCAGATCCGCATCGGCAGCGGAACAGCCCTCAGTTTTTCAAGGTATATGAATTGGGCTCCGGTGAATCCCGTGCACCGCAATGACCAGAAAGTGGTGGATTCGACAAAAATCGTTTACGATTATTTCATAAAATCGCCAGGGTGCCATAAAGCGATTCAACCTGCGGGTCTGCGTAAAAATTCTTTTGCGCCCTATCACACAACCCTTTCCGGGGAGGAAGCGATTCATGAATCCGAGCGCTGTCTGCATTGCGGCCGCTGTACAGAATGCGATAACTGCATGATTTTTTGCCCGGATGTGTCGATACTGGATCAAACCCGTGAAACATTCGGATATGCCATCGATTATGACTATTGCAAAGGATGCGGTATCTGTTTTACGGAATGCCCGCGTCACGCCATTACCATGGTCTCAGAAGGCTGAAAATTGGGGGAATAATTGAAAAAGGCAATCAAAGGAAATCATGCGGTGTCTCATGGCGTCAGGCTGAGCAAGGTGGGCGTCATATCGGCTTATCCCATCACCCCTCAGACAACGATCGTGGAAGAATTGTCCGAGATGTGCGCCAGCGGAGACCTGGAAGCTCGATTTATCAAGGTTGAAAGCGAGCACTCGGCAATGGCGGCCCTGATCGGCGCCGCCACCACCGGGGTTCGCACCTTTACGGCGACCAGCGGCAACGGCCTGCTCCTGATGCACGAGGTGCTGCACTGGACCGCCGGCGCCCGGCTGCCCATTGTCATGGCAAATGTTAACCGGGCCGTCAGCGGCGTATGGAACATCTGGGCCGAGCAGACCGATTCCCTGGCGCAGCGGGATACGGGCTGGATTCAAATTTACTGCGAATCCAGCCAGGAGCTTCTGGATGGCGTCATCATGGCCTACAAACTGGCCGAAAAGGTGATGCTCCCGGTAATGATTGCCTATGACGCCTTTTTTCTAAGCCATACCACGGAAATTGTCGACATTCCCGATGAAGATCTCGTGGATGGGTTCATTCCACCTTATGTCCCGCCGGTAAGCCTGAATTTCGATGATCCCAGGATGTTCGGAGGGTTTTTTGCCACCGATTATTTTTATGAACACCGGTATACCCTGCAGCAAGCCTCACAAGAGGTCTTGCAGTACTATCCGGAAGTCTGCCGGGAATTTAAGCGTATTTTCGGCCGGGAATACGGTCTGGTCGAAACCTACCGGACAGAAGCGGCGGAAGTCATTTTGGTCACTGCCGGCGCGATTACCTCGGTATCCCGCATTGCCATCGATAAATTCCGTGACAAGGGTGAAAAAGTCGGGCTGATGAAGCTGCGCATGTTCAGACCCGTTCCCGTCGTTTACTGGCGGGAGGTTCTGGGAAAAGCCAGGAAGGTTGTCGTCATTGATCGCAATCTGTCCGTTGGATTGGGAGGGGTGTTCGCCAGCGAGATCCGGTCCGCACTGTATGCCTCGGCTCATCGACCCTTGATTTTTTCCGTGGTCGCCGGCCTGGGCGGGCGTGATGTCACCCCGGAGGATGTGGAAGGAATTCTCAGCCACGTGATTGCCCAAGACAAACCATCCGATGCGCCCTTGTTCTGGGGCTTGAAACAATAGAGGCTATTATGCAAAAAATGATTGATATTCCCCGGCAAGTGTGGGGCGATGAAGAGCTGATGCAGCCCGGAATGACCTCGTGCCAAGGCTGCGCGGCACCCCTGTCCATGAAGATCGCTTTAAAGGCTCTGGGGCAGCGTACGGTTGTCGTGTTTCCGGCATGCTGTTTCGCTGTGTTTGTAGGGGGGTACCCGTATTCAAGCCTCAAGGTCCCGATCATCCATTGTCCTTTTGAAACCGCTGCGGTCGTTGCTTCGGGTGCTGCCGCAGCCCTGGATGTCCGGGGGGAAAAAGATGTGGTGGTCATGGTATGGGCAGGAGACGGCGGCACATTCGACATCGGCATGCAGGCTCTTTCCGGAGCAGCGGAACGCAACGAGAACATTCTTTTTGTCTGCTATGACAACGAGGCGTACATGAATACCGGCATTCAGCGTTCCAGCGCAACCCCCCTGGGCGCATGGACGACAACCACGCCTGCCGGCTCCCTCAAGGAAGAATCCAAAAAAGATATCGAGCAGATCATGCTGGCCCATCACATATCCTATATGGCTACGGCATCGGCGGCCTACCCGGATGATCTGTTCCGGAAATTCCAGAAGGCGCGCCAGATTACCGGCATGAAGTTCATTCACCTGTTGTCCGCCTGTCCACCCGGGTGGCGCATCGATCCCGCCAATACGATTCAGGTCATGCGCATGGCAACCCAGTCCCATGTATTCCCCATTTATGAAGTGAGAAAATGGCGGTTTTCAAAGGACAACGAGCGCTTCGAAGAAGATTGGGAATACACCATCAATGTCGTTCCAGAAAAAAAAGTCACTGTTAAAACGTATTTGAAATCACAGGGGCGATTCGGACTGATGACGGATGAAATGATCGAGGACACGCAGAAAAGGGTCGACCGGAAATGGCATGAGCTGGTTCAAAAGCAGGATAGGTGTGTTTCTCCAGAATAAGATGTCAACATCATGAAATCGATTCACCACAACCTTTCGGCATGCGATTTCGGCAAACCGGCATCGATAATTTTTCGATACACCGCGGCAATGTCATAGGGCACGAAACGGACTTCAAGGAAAAGCGCCAGCGTGTCCACAATGACGTATTTCGCAGCACTGTTGCCGTCTCTGGGCTGCCCTACGCTGCCAGCGTTGACGATATAGCTGTTTTGGACGCTCAGCGGAACGATTCCCTGACGCAGGGGTTTCTGGACAACTGCATGACCGTCAAAGCAGACCAGTTTCAGGTTATGGGTATGCCCGACAAAAATGATCCATTCGGTGCTTTTCCGAAAGATTTCCATCAGGCGGCTTTCGGATAGCTGATACAGATAGATAAAAGGGGAGTTTGGCGGACATCCGTGAACGAACCGGAACCGATCGATGATTCGCGAGCTCGGCAGGCCGCGGATGTATAACAGTGTTTCAGCAGACAGCAGGGTCCGGGTCGTTTGGATCGATTCCCGCGCTTGCGGGTTGAACCATTCCTGAAGCTGAGGCTTTACCACAGCCATTTCATGATTGCCCATCACGGTGGGAATTGCGCGCTGCCGGATCAGCCGGACGGTTTCTTCGGGTTCGGGACCGTAACCGATCGTATCTCCCAGACAGACTATCTGATCCACCCGGCAACGGTCCATATCCCGCAGGACTTCCCGGAAGGCGTCCAGATTACCATGAATGTCCGAAATCACAGCGATTCTCATCTAAATCTTCTTTTTTTGAGCACCATTCCAAGACGAAAGCCGGTATGGGTTCATTCTTCTGCGTTACTGCAGCCCATTCCAGTACCAATAAAGCAGGTCTTCCCCAAAGAATATGTGAACCATTGCACCGATTGCCAGAAAAGGCCCGAAGGGGATTTTCAGTTTCAGGGAGGATCGGGTGTAGAGCATGACCGCTCCGCCTGCCAGCGTGCCGACGACGGATCCGGTAAACAGGGTCACCAGAACCCCTTTCCAACCGACAAAAGCGCCGATCATGGCCAGCAGCTTGATATCGCCGCCGCCCATGCCTTCTTTATGGGTAAAATATTCATAAGTCCAGGCCACCGTATACAGAATTCCCCCGCCCAGCAGAAGCCCCAGGATAGATGCCTTGAACGTCATTTCCGGTAATAAAAAACTGGCGATGACGCCGACCGGAATGCCGGGAAGGGAAATGACATCCGGAATAATATAATGGTCGATATCAATAAAGGTGATCACTACCAGGACGGCGATGAATCCGTAATAAATCAGAGATTCCAGGCTCATTCCCCATCGCAGGACTGATCCGAGTGCAAATAATCCGCTCAGCAGCTCGATCAGGGGATACCGGATGGAAAAAGGAGTTTTGCAGTTCCTGCAGCACCCCCGAAGGAGAAGATAGCTGATCACGGGAATGTTATCGTAAAAACGGATCGGCTGATTGCAGGCCATGCAGGTAGATCCCGGTGATACGATGGATTTTGATGCCGGAATTCGGCAGATGCACACATTCAAGAAACTGCCGATACAAAGACCCAGTATAAATGCGATAGATTCCAAATTCAGATAGCCCTTTCCAGATCCAGATAGGGAAGCAGGGTTTTAAGATTTCGGCAGTAGCGATTTTCTGCCAGGTCCTGACGCAGCGGCTCCAGAGGGTAGGGGATCCGAAAGAGGGTGAGGGTTTGCGCGCTGCTGTCCCATAAAACCGAGTTGGCGGCGAAGACGCCATCCCGGTAAGGGCCTCCGACGCTTCCGGCCTTGATCCAGTAGCGCGAGCCGGAATGCAGCGGAATCGTCATGGATTCACCGGCAGCGGGCCTGTGAATCCGGACATCCTTCAGGTTCGGCACTGTCTCCGATTCCACAATTTCATATACGGACGGAATATGGTCATGTCCACTGAAAATCATTTTTTTGGGGAAAGAACGCCAGGCTTCAAGGCAGCCCAGGAGAGCGGCTTCATCCAGATAGTTGAAATGGGTGATGGACGGTGTGATTCCGGGGCCCGGAAGATGAAAGGGGCTGTGATGAAGGATCGCCATCTCCGCGGTTTCAATGGACAGCGGCAGGGAAAGCAAATAATCCAGCGCGCCGGGAAGGGCCGAAAGCAGCCCTGAATTATAGGCGCTGGCCTGCATTCGGTCCAGCTGCTGCGGTTGATCCGGAAAGAGACCGGCGACCATGAGATCATGATTTCCGGCGACCGTCGGCAGATTAAGAGATTGCATGCGGGTCAGGGTCCGGTCGCCAAAGGGGAGCCATCCCACCAGATCGCCCAGGCAATAGATGCAGTCTGGCTGTATCTGCCGGTAATGCTGAATCACGGCCTCAAGAGCAAAGGCATTGCCGTGGATGTCGCCGAAAAAATAGGTTTTCATGGCAAAATATCCTTTCGATATTCAGCGGTGCTTTGAGTCTTGACTCTCAAGAAGACAAAAAAGGGTGTAAATGAACTTGACATCGGTATCATCATAATGGATACATCAAATGAATTCAAATTTATTATGCTCATATCTTTAGAACCAAGCCATTCCTTAGCCGACAACAACTGAACAGGGAGCACCAGGGAAGCAATGTGGGGACACCCTCTGACGAAAATTGTTTTGATCATGCTGGGGGGAGGCTTGGGATCCCTGAGTCGGTACGGGATCACGCTGCTGTCGGTTAAACTGTTTGGCATCCGGTTTCCCTGGGGAACGCTTGTGGTCAATCTCACGGGATGTTTTTTGATCGGGCTGTCCTTTGCGCTGGCCGAGCGCAGTTCACTGATGAATCCGACTGTAAGACTCTTTTTTGTGACTGGTTTTTTGGGGGGGTTGACCACATTTTCCACTTACGGATATGAAACATTCAATGCAATTTATACTGGAAATCAGTGGATTGCCATCGGAAATCTGCTGTTTAATAATGTCGCAGGGCTCATCCTGGTGTTTATCGGTTTCAGGCTGGGGGGTATTCCCTGATAAGGAGGGCAAAGCATGCCGACATATAAAATCATCGAGATATTTACCAGCGAAGGTATCCGTTGGAAAGGAAAATCCCTGTCCGATGCAATCATTGAGCACGTCAAGGGTAAAAAAATAGCTGCCCGCTGCCTGGTCAATAGGGCCATAGAGGGCTGTTATGAAAATGGAGATATTGCATCCACAGGACTGGAAATATTGTCCATGAACATGCCGCTACGGATCACCATTGTCCTTCCGGATGCTGAAATGGAGAGTGTTCTGCCACAGATCGAGGAAATGGTCTCGGATGGCATCGTTGCGGTTCAGGAGATTCAGGTCCGGTCTCATAAAACCCAAAGGCAATTGATTCCCAAACACATCAGGGTTAAAGATGTCATGACGGCATCTCCTCAAAAAGCTTTTCTGAAGACGCCGATCAGCGAGGTGGTGGAACTTCTCCTGTCTTCACATTTTACCGGAGTTCCCGTGGTCGATGAAAAGGATCATCCCCAGGGGGTTATCTCGCAGGGCGACCTGATATACCGGGCAAAAATGCCGCTTCGTCTGGGTATTCTGGCATCGTCAAATACAGACAGGATCAAAAGCGTGATGCAATATTTATCGCAGATATCTGCAGAAAAAATTATGACCCGGCCGGCCGTATGCATCCAGGAAAACAAACTGTTGGTGGAAGCCGTCGACCTGATGCTGATAAAATCGCTTAAACGCCTTCCGGTCATAAATGCCGCCGGAGCGCTTTCAGGGATTTTGTCCCGGCAGGATATCTTTCACACCGTCGCCAGGGAGGTGCCGGACTGGAACGCCTTTGATCAGCAGAATGTTCAGGTGGGGAATATGCGCCGTGTCTCGGATATCATGCGTCGGGATACCCATACGGTTTTTCCCGAAACACCGGTGATGGACATCATTCACATTATCGACGCCAATGATGTCCAACGTGTTGCCGTGATTGACGACAGTGGACGTTTTCAGGGCATCATCTCGGACGAGGATCTGTTCAGCGCTTTTTCCGAGCATTCTGAAGGCCTCTGGGAGTTGTTTGTCCGAAACCTTCCCTTGATTGAAAAAAGGAATAAAGCCGAGATTGCGCATCTATCCAATAGATCTTCCGTCAAGAACAAAACGGCAAGGGATGTGATGGACACGAAATGCATCACGGTTTTGGAAAACGCTTGCATCGACGAGGCTATCGGAATCATCGTGTCCCTGGGCATCAAGCGGCTGCCGGTCCTGGATGGACAGGGCAGATTCAAAGGCCTGATCAGCAGGGAATCTCTGCTGCGAACCGGATATGGGTATGAAACAGAGCTTTCAACTGCACAAACAGACAACGAACATCAATGAAGAGAGCAAAATAAATCTGCAGGATTGAAGTCAGGAAAATGAAAAACGGATTCGAATGAAATCCTGTTGACTTTATGGGATACGTTCGTTACAAATTTTGGTTGAATTGTGAAAATAATTCGATTTTTCAAGAAAAAACAACATACCATTCGCGTAATCGGATGCCACAATCAACTTAAAAGGCCTTATCATGGAACGAATTGCATCAATTGTCCGCCAAACCCTTGAAACCGATATCCAGCTGACACTGAATCTGGATGGGACTGGAAAACGGGTCATATCCACCGGCATCGGCTTTTTCGACCACATGCTCACCCTCTTTACGGCTCACGGTTTTTTTGATTTAACGATTCAGGCCAAAGGCGATCTTCATGTGGATCTGCATCATACGGTGGAAGATGTGGGTCTGGTGCTGGGGGATGCGTTCGACCAGGCGCTGGGCGATCGAAAAGGCATTCGGCGTTATGGACATTCCGTGGTACCGATGGATGAAACGTTGACGGCCGTCACCGTTGATTTATCCAGAAGGCCGTATCTGGTATTTCAGGTTCCCGGGCCGTTTTCTGAATCCGACGACCGCTTCGATGTCGGGCTTTGCAAGGAGTTTTTCAGAGCGTTTGCAGTACGCGCAGGCATGAACCTGCATATCAACGTCTGGTATGGCGAAAACCAGCACCACATTCTGGAGTCCATGTTTAAGGCTGCCGGGCGAGCCCTTGACGGCGCTGTTTCCCTGGACGGACGCATCACAGACATCCATTCTACAAAAGGTAATTTATAATATGAAAATATCCTGGAAGCGCACGGCACTGGGCATGGGTTTCATCCTGTTTTCGTGTTTGTTGCTGGGCTCATGCAGCACCCGGGCGATTCATCCGGAACCGGAACGCCATACATCGAATGTCAAGAGAATTTTGATACTGCCTTTTCGTGATGTTTCAAGACTTTATGAGCCAAATATTCAAGTCAGATGTTATCTTTGCGGTCAGATCATGACAACCGGATATGTACCGGATTCCGCAGGGCCATTTCTGACATCCGAGATTATCTCCCTGATGGAAAAACAACAAGGCTACATCGTTCTTTCTTCCGAGGGATCTCAGGATATGCTCTCCGGCTTGTCCGGCACCGATATTGATACGGAACAGTATCTGAATCTTTATGTCAATGCCGGAAAGCGCGCAGAGACGGATGCCGTGCTCATCGGCCACATTTTTCGCTTCAATGAGCGCCAGGGGAACCGCGCATCGGTGATTTCCCCGGCATCTGTGGCTTTTGATCTTCACCTGATCGATGTCAACAGCGGGAAAATTGTCTGGACCGCGAATTTTGATCAGACTCAGCGGCCGCTCAGTGAAAATCTTCTGGAACTGAGCGCTTTTATTAAAAGAAAAGCCAGCTGGGTTACCGCCGAAGAATTGGCTCAGGGCGGATTAGAGGATATTGTGAGGAGATTCCCCCAACCATGATGATTATTCCGGCAATTGATATCAAGAACGGTAAATGTGTCCGGCTACTTCAGGGCCGGATGGATGCAGAGACCGTGTTTTCCAATGACCCTTCGGCCATGGCCAGACAATGGGAGGATCAGGGCGCCGAGATGCTGCATGTGGTCGATCTGAACGGCGCTATTGAAAAAAGCCCTCAAAATTTGCCATCCATTCAAAAGATCGTTCAGGATATTCATATACCGGTTCAGGTAGGGGGGGGAATTCGGGACTTGCAGACCATTCAGCAGTATTTCGACATCGGTATTGCAAAAGTGGTCATTGGAACGGAAGCCATTCGAAATCCGCAATTGGTCCGGCAGGCCTGCAAAGAACACCCCGGATGTATTGTCGTTGGCATTGATGCCAGAAAGGGCAGGGTAGCCATTGAGGGCTGGACTCAGACGACCGATATACGAGCCGTTGATCTGGCCAGGCAGTTTGAAGATTACGGTGTTGCAGCCATCAATTTTACGGATATTCATCGGGATGGCATGCAGACCGGTCCCAATATCGAAGAAACCCGTCAGCTCGCAGAGTCCGTGCGCATTCCCATTGTGGCCTCCGGCGGGGTATCCACCCTTGAGGATATCCGGAACCTGCTGCCATTATCCCGGTTGGGAGTCATCGGTGTGATCACCGGAAAAGCGCTCTACAGCGGAACCCTGAATCTGAAAGAAGCCATAGCGCTGGCAAAGCCATAGAATGGTCATTTTCATGCAAATCATGCGTTCACGGCATTTTTGATACATGAAGCCGGAGCAGATGTATCAGGGGCTCGTAGATCTTGCTGACAGACTGGGCATTGTTGTCTCCGAACAAAAACTGTCCGCAGTGAACCTTAAAGTCAAAAGCGGACTTTGTAAAATCAAGGGCCGGCTCATCATAATCCTGGACAAGCAGTTGTCCATTCATAAAAAATGTGCAATTTTGGCCAGTTGCCTGAGTGACATGCCGCATGACGCCATTTTTGTAATTCCCGCTGTCAGAGAATTTCTTGCCAGACACCGGAAACCTGAGAATATTCCCGGCCAGAAGGTCTTTTGGCCGGAAGACGGAATGATCCAGGGCCAGTAAGCCTGCTGAATTTTAAAAGTTTACATAATATCCATTATCAGACGTTAATATTATCATCAATCATATATGGTAGCCTGTTAATAGCCAATTTTTATGATCGAACAGCGGCGCATCTATTCGGTTTCTGAAATCAATGACCATATTAAGGGACTGCTTGAAAAATCCTTTCCCCTGATATGGATTACCGGTGAAATTTCCAATTTTCGAAGGCCTGCATCCGGCCACGGATATTTTACCCTCAAAGATGCGCGTTCCCAGATTGCCGCAGTCATGTTTCGGGCTCAGATGCGAAACCTGAAGTTTGATCCTGAAGACGGGCTCAGCATTGTCGGATTGGGTAGAATCAGTGTTTATGAACCCAGAGGCGCGTATCAGGTTATTCTGGAATATATTGAACCCAAAGGAATCGGTGCGCTGCAAATCGCCTATGAACAGTTAAAGGCAAAACTGGCCGCCGAAGGTCTGTTCGATGAAAGCCGCAAAAAGCCTCTGCCATTTCTGCCTTCCAGAATCAGCGTGATCACATCCCCGACCGGCGCCGTGATTCATGACGTCATCCACGTCGTAACCCGCCGCTTTCCAGGTATACCCATTGAAATTGTTCCGGTAAATGTGCAGGGAGACAGCTCCGCTGACGACATCGAAAAGGCGTTTCTGCTTTTAAACGACCGCAGCACATCGGATGTCATCATTCTGGCCCGGGGCGGCGGATCTCTGGAAGATTTACAACCGTTTAATTCCGAACGGGTTGCACGGGCGATTTTTGCCTCCCGGATTCCAGTGGTTTCGGCTGTTGGCCATGAGACCGATTTTACAATTTCCGATTTTGTTGCAGACCTTCGCGCGCCCACACCTTCCGCAGCCGCGGAACTGGTCTCGCCCTCCAGGGACGAACTGGTCAGGCGGTGTTCGGAGCTGACCCTGAGAATCACATCCCGGACTTATCGGTATATCGAACAACTCCGGACTCGGCTCTCGGAAAGCACACGCTACCTGACTCACCCCCGGAAGCGGATTCAGGATTCCCGTATGCGTCTGGATGAAATGTCCGGAAGGATGATCCGGGCCGTGACGAACCAGCTTCAGCAAAACCGGGAAAGGCTGGTCTGGCGAACCAACACCTTGCTAACCGCAAGCCCAAAATTTCAAATACAAAATTCGCATGTTATACTTCAACAATATAGCCGTAACAATTTGAATTATATTAAATTAATATTTTATAAAAACAAAGCGGGATTTCGAGAACTGGCTGCAAGGCTTCAGGCTCTGAGCCCTTTGGCGATTTTGTCCAGGGGGTACAGCATTACCCGCTCCGTGCCCCAGGCGGCGGTCATTCGCAATTCGAACGATGTGCATGTCGGGCAGGATCTGGAAATTCTGCTGGATAGGGGAGCTTTGCTTTGTACGGTGAAAAGGAAATTATCTGATGCCAAAACAGACATTTGAAAGCGCCATGAAACAACTTGAGCAAATCGCGCAGGAGCTGGAAGCCGGCGATCTTTCCCTGGAACTGGCCATGAAAAAATTCGAAGAAGGGATTCAACTGTCCAGATTCTGCACCAAAAAGCTGGATGAAACCGAGCGGCGGATTTCCATCCTGCTTCAGGATTCGGGCGGTTCGATTCAGGAAGTCCCTTTTGAAGAAAACCAGGCTGAAGACTGACCAAGAGACCATCCGTCCGATCACCTGACCCATTTAGATAATATCGTAAGTTAATAAATATATTATAACATGCTTGATTTAAAACTATATTTACTTGATAAATGTCAACAGATCGATGCGACGCTTCATCGGATTCTGGAAACAGCGCCTCAGCCCGGGGCCCGAATCGCCGAGGCGATGCGGTATGCGTTGATGTCAGGAGGCAAACGCCTGAGACCGGTCCTTTGCCTGGCTGCCTGCGAAACAGTCGGCGGCAATGCGGAGCAAGCATTGCCGGTTGCCTGTGCGTTGGAGATAATTCATACTTATTCCCTGATTCATGACGATCTGCCGGCAATGGATGACGATTGCCTCAGAAGGGGCCGACCCACCTGTCACATTGCTTTTGACGACGCAACAGCCATTCTTGCCGGGGACGCACTGTTGACACTTGCCTTCGAAACGCTTTCTTCAAAGGAAATTCGCAAACAGGTTCCTTCAGAACACTTGCTGGATATCATTTCCCTGATTTCCGTTGCCGCTGGGTACAAGGGAATGGTCGAGGGGCAGATGCGTGACATGCTGGCTGAACAGCAGGCGGGCCATTTATTGTCGGAACTGGAAGAACTCCATTTATTGAAGACCGGTGCGCTGATCGAGGCTTCGATTTGGTCCGGGGCAATTCTGGGACAGGGATCATTCGATCAGATTGCCTCCCTCAAGGTCTATTCCAAAAACATTGGACTTGCCTTTCAGGTTGCAGATGATATTCTAAATGTTGAAGGAGATCCTTTGATCATGGGAAAGAGGGCCGGCACTGACCGGAATCGATGCAAAAGCACCTACCCTTCCCTGCTGGGATTGTCTGAATCCAAAGAAGCGGCTTCCCGACTGATTACTCAAGCCATTGAGTCGCTGGCCCGATTTGACCGTAAGGCAGAGCCCCTTCGCGCCATTGCTCGATATATCATCGAAAGAAACAGATGAGAGATAAAGGAAATAATTGACTGTGGGATTGCTTGATAAAATCATATCACCGCTGGATTTAAAAAAAATACCCCGATCGGATCTTCCGGCTCTGGCAGCGGAACTTCGGAAAACCATTGTCCAGGTGGTTTCCAAAACCGGAGGTCATCTTGCTTCCAGTCTGGGCGCCGTGGAACTGACCATTGCCCTGCATTATGTCTTCGATACCCCTAAAGATAAAATCATTTGGGATGTGGGTCACCAGTCATATGCCCACAAACTGTTGACCGGCAGGAAAGATCAATTCCATACGCTTCGCCAGCACAACGGATTATCGGGCTTTACCCGAAGGAGCGAAAGCCCTTATGATACCTTTTCAGCCGGCCACAGCAGTACCTCCATATCTGCCAGTCTGGGAATATCCTGTGCCAAACGGTTGAAAAACGATCCGGCCAAGGTGATAGCGGTGATCGGGGACGGATCTCTGACAGCCGGTATGGCTTATGAGGGACTCAACCAGGCCGGCGATATTCATAAGGACATCATTGTCATCCTCAATGACAATGAGATGTCCATCAACCAGAATGTGGGTGCGCTTTCCTCATTTCTCAGCCGCAAATTCTCCGCCAAGATGCTTCAGGATCTGCGCCGGGAATTCGGTGATTTTCTCAAATCGCTGCCCAAGATCGGCGATGATGTGTATCAGTTTGCCAAGCGATCCGAAGACTCTTTTAAAACATTCCTCACGCCGGGCATGCTGTTTGAAGCCTTCAGCTTTGAATATTTTGGCCCCATCAACGGCCACAAACTGGATCATCTGATTGATATCCTGAACAACATCAAAATGCTGAACGAGCCGGTTCTCCTTCATGTCTCTACCGTAAAAGGCAAGGGATACCTGCCTGCGGAAAAAAACCCCATTCATTTTCATGGCGTCGGATGTTTTGAAATTCAGACCGGCGCAAGCAACGGCCGCAAACCCACTGCACCGAGCTATACCGAAGTCTTTGGAAAGGCCATGGTCAAGCTGGCTGAAACCAACAATAAAATTGTTGCGATTACAGCCGCCATGCCCGAGGGAACCGGACTGATCAAATTTTCAGAAACCTATCCCGAACGTTTTTTCGATGTGGGTATTGCCGAACAACATGGGGTTACTTTTTCAGCAGGCATGGCGACCGAGGGGTTCAAGCCGGTTGTCGCCATTTATTCTACGTTTCTCCAGCGGGCCTACGACCAGATTCTTCACGACGTTTGCCTGGAAGCGCTTCCGGTGGTGTTTGCCATTGACCGCGGAGGTATTGTCGGAGAAGATGGATCAACCCATCACGGTCTGTTCGACTTTTCTTTTCTGCGAAGCCTTCCCAACATGGTGGTCATGGCTCCGAAAGATGAAAATGAACTTTGCGCCATGCTTGCCACAGCCATTGCTCATTCAGGACCTGTTGCCCTGCGTTATCCCCGGGGTGCCGGATGGGGTGTGCATATCGACTCTGATTGGCCCCTGCTTCCCATCGGAAAGGCGCAGGTCCTCAAACACGGTAATGATGTGCTGATTTTGGCCATCGGCAGAACAGTTGGGGAAGCCCTTCTGGCTCAGGAAATACTTCTAAATGAAGGCATATCCGCAACCATAGTCAACGCCCGCTTTGTCAAACCCTTGGATATGGGTTTGATCTGTTCCCTTGCCGTTGAGATACCGCACATTGTCACTGTGGAAGAAAATGTTCTGCATGGCGGATTCGGCAGCGCAGTTCTGGAATGCTTGAACGACAATCACGTAACCGGTTACCGGTTGACTCGTCTGGGAATTCCGGACTCATTTGTGGAACACGGTCCCCAATCCCTGCTTCGATCCAAATACGGTATCGATGCGCAGGCAATAGCCCAGGCATCCAGACGGTTGCTGACGGAGTAACCGTGGCTGAACCCAAAATGCGACTGGACCGGCTGATGGTTGAAAAAGGGCTTGTCTCCAGCCGGCAGCGGGCTCAGGCCATGATCATGGCCGGAAATGTCCTGGTAAACAGCCAGTTGGTCGAAAAATCCGGATATCCGGTTTCTGAAGGCTCTGAAATCACATTAAAAGGCGAAGATCTTCCGTATGTCAGCAGAGGGGGGCTCAAGCTGGAAAAGGCTTTGGAGTCCTTTGAGGTATCTGTGCAAGGCCTGGTCTGCCTGGACGTCGGCGCTTCCACGGGCGGTTTCACGGATTGTCTGCTTCAGCACGGTGCGGCACGTGTGTATGCGGTGGACGTCGGTTACGGCCAGCTGGCATGGCGGCTCAGGCAGGATAGCCGCGTGATTCCGATCGAACGGATGAACATCCGGAACATGCCACTGAACATGCTGCCGGAACCGGTTGATCTGGTAACGATCGATGTATCCTTCATTTCCCTTAAAATCGTTGTTCCTGCCGTGATGAAATTCATCAGGAAGCCGGCACGGATCATTGCTTTGATCAAACCCCAGTTCGAGGTCGGAAAGGGCAAGGTTGGAAAGGGCGGCGTGGTCCGCGATCCGTTGCAACACGAAAGTGTTATCGATGAATTAAACCGGTTTTTCAAAGACAGTGGATGGGCCTGTCTTCCGGCTGTCCCCTCCCCTATTCTAGGCCCCAGCGGCAACAGGGAGTTTCTTGTCTTTTTGAGTTCCCGTGAATACCCCGAATCCCGGAAAGCCAACTAATAAACACCGGGGTTCAGGGAAATAATTTTCATATATTTTTCTCCTGTAGCGAGGCCTCAGTATCAAACGCCAGCTGCGGCTCAGGATGGTTGTTCCCTTTGCTTATGCCTGTGCTTGCCTCGCAGGTAAGCAAGCCAATACACGCCGGCAATCAAGAGGGTTCCGCCAACGATGTTACCTGCACTTACCAGTACGAGGTTTCTAGCAACACCCGCAATCGACACAACGCATTGCACATCCAACGCCATCCCGTATGGCAGAAAAAACCAGTTTGCGATCGAGTGCTCGAAACCAATGGCCACAAAAGCGCTAACGGGAAGCAGCATGCCCAAGACCTTGTCGGTTACGCTGTGCCCACCCATTGCAAGCCAAACCGCCAAACAAACGAGTGCGTTGCACAAGATGCCGCGAGAGAAAGCCTCAAGCAGGGAGAGATCCGCCTTGGCACGGGCAATCTGGAGCGCCATTTCCCCCACAGCACCGCCTCCCAGACTGCCGATATCGGCCCACACGACAAGCATAACCGTTGCCAGACAGCCGAACACATTGCCGAGGTAAGTTAGAAACCAGTTTCTCAGAACATCGCGGGTACTGATCAAGCTGCTCGCCCAGGCCATTCCCAGGAGGTTGTTTCCTGTAAACAGTTCGGCTCCGCCTACCACAACAAGAACCAGGCCGAGGCAGAAACTCAGACCTCCGAGCAAACGGGTAGGACCAAAACCAAGGCTGGCCTTGGTAACGACTACAGTAAAAAAAAGAGCTCCAAGTGAAATGAAAGCGCCGGCAAGTACTGCCAGCACAAGCAGAGTCAAGGTTTCCGCGCGTGCTTTCGTAACGCCCATTTTTTCAACCCGTTGAGCAATCTGGCTGGGTTGATAGGCATCTCCGAACAAGAGTTCTTTAGGCATCGAGATTTTACCTCCTAACTGAATTTGATGGTTTGGTCCGACCCAAGATTCGACAGCATTCAATTCGGAATTGTTGAATGTACGATTTGCTATTGCAAATGTGAACATTTTTCAATATAAAAAACAAGTTCTTATTTTCCCCTCAAAGCAGGTTCTTATCCATCGGCGGGACCTGCAGGGTCTGAAAAATGCGCCGATGGGACTGCGAGAAGCCGCTATGCCGGATCCTGTCATGTCAAACCCACCCACCCGCCTTCGCGGCGTCAATCTCGGCGGCTGGTTGTTGCTTGAGAAGTGGATGGCTCCGAGCTTGTTCGAGGGGCTCGCGGCGACCGATGAAACCACTTGGTGCGCAGAGATGGGTTTAGAGGCGCCGGTACGGCTACGCGCCCACTGGGAGCACTTCATCACGCGCGAGGATTTCGCGTGGCTTGAAGGCGTGGGCATCAACGCAGTGCGCATCCCGCTCGGACACTGGATCTTCGGCCCGCCTTATCCGTATCACAGCAAGTACGGCGCAAACCCGCATCCTTTCGTTGAAGGCGGCATCAACGTGCTGGACCGCGCGTTCGACTGGGCTGCGGAGTTCGGCATTTGCATTATACTCGACCTCCACGCGGCCCCCGGCTGCCAGAACGGCTTCGACAACGGCGGCATCAAGGACGTCTGCGAATGGCACACGCGCGAGGAATATCTGGCGCATTCGGTCGAGGTGCTGGGACGGCTTGCCGAGCGTTACCGCTTCGCGCCCGCCCTGTACGGCATTCAGCTGCTCAACGAACCGCGCTGGGACGTACCCACGGCGCTGCTCGAGGCGTACTACCTGCGCGCCTACCAAGCGATCCGCTCACACTGCCCGCCGGAGCGTGTGGCGATCGTCTTCCACGATGGCTTCCGCTCGCACCGCGAGTACCTGGGCTTCATGCAGCCGCCGCAGTACCAGAACGTGATCTTCGACATACACCGCTACCAGTGCTTCGCCCGCGAGGAGATCGAAATGGACATACACGGCCACCTGCACAAGGCTGGAGACCTGTGGCGGCAGGAGGCAGACGACATTCAGCGCGAGCTGAAGCTCCCCGCAATCGTGGGCGAATGGAGCCTGGGACTCGATCTGGAGGTTGTCTCGCTCTGGGCCGAGGGTCCGTTCGACCACGCGCTGCGGGGCCTGGACAAGTTCCAGCAGGACGTCGCGTATCGGGCTTACGGGGCCGCACAGCTCCTTACCTTCGAGCTTTACCGAGGCTGGTTTTTCTGGAGTTACCGCACCGAAACCACACCGGAGTGGTGCTTTCGCGAGTGCGTCGAGAGAGGCTGGCTGCCGCCGCGATTTCAATGAACGCCGATGCCGTTTTCGCGCCGCCTGTTAAACAGAACCTTCGCATCCTGCACCCGGCTCAGAACCAACGTGCGGTGATACAGTTGCCTGAGACCCGGATGAAAGCTGATGTTGAGCAGGGTCGCGTTGGGTAGCTCGCGGTGGAGCATCTCAAGGATCAGCCGCTCACCCTTGGGGTCAAAGGCGTCGGTGGCCTCTTCCATAAACACCCAGACCGGCCGTTGGAGCAGAATGCGTGTGATGCCCAGCCGCTGCTGAGCTCGCTGCGGCAGCACCTGCTCCCAGTTGTCCCGCTCGTCCATGCGCTGGGCAAGCCATGCCAGGCCCGCGCATTCGAGCACGTGACGGATGGCGGAGGTGGGGAAGGCATCCGGAAAATGCGGGTAGCAGAGCGCTTCGCGCAGGGTGCCCTCGGGCAGGAAGGGACGCTGGGCAACGAACAGCATGCTGCCCTTGGCCGGCAGCCACACCCGTCCGCTTCCCCAGGGCCAGAGCCCGCCGATCACTTTGAACAGGCTTCCCGTCACCGCCGGGTTACCTTCGATCAGCACCCTTTCGCCGCGGCGGATATCGGCGCTGAAGTGCTCGAGCAGGACATGCCCCGAGGGTTCGGTGATGCACAGATCCTCGATCACCAGGCGGGCGCGTTCCGATCTGCCCAGGGCGATGCGCTGGCCGCTTGGCGCATGAACGTCCTCATCCAGTTGCCGCATATCCTCGTAAAGTGACAGCACGCGATCGGCTGAAGCGCGGCAGCGCGCGATCTCACCGATATTGTCCACCGGCCAGGAAAGTGCCGAAGTCAGGCGCTGGAATGCCTGCGCGGCCTGCATCAGCACGCCGAGCGACATAACCCCGTGGATGTACTGAGGAGCGGCGACCAGGAGCGGCAATACCGGCAGCAGCGCACCGTATCCCGACCCGAACGAGACCAGACCCATGTATGCGAGCGACTGCCGATCCCATTCACGGATGATCTGGCCAAATCGCAACGTGGAGCTGGCGCGCTCCATTGGTTCGCCGCGCATGAGCGCGATCGCTTCCGAGTTCTCCCGCGACCGTGACAAGCCGAAACGAAACGTCGCCTCCGCGGACTGCAGGGCGTTTGTCGCGCGCACCAGCGGTCGGCCGATCATCCAGCTGATCGAGCTGCCCATGGCCGCGTAAAGGAAAGCCAGCGGCACCAGGTAGCCCGGCACCTGAACCCCCCCGGTACCCGGCACAACGATCGAACCCGACACCGACCACAGAATTTCTATGAAAAGACCCAGGGTCATCAGCGAGTATACCAGCGAGTGGATCAACGCGATCGCGCTCTCCGTTGCGATGTGAATGTCCTCGGCAATGCGCTGATCGGGGTTGTCATGTTCGCCGGCGCTGAAGAGAAGGCGGTAGTGACGACCGTCTTCCATCCAGTTCCCGACCAACTGCTCGGTCAGCCAGGCGCGCCAGTTGATCATCAGCCATCGCTTGACAATCAGGTGCACCGCTGTAACGGCGATAGTGAGTACAAAGATCACCGCAAAGACCGCCACCATGAGAAGCACGCCACGCACGGAGTGCTGTTCGAGCGCGTCAAACAGCGCTCGGTTCCAGTAGTTGACCCATACCGTAAGCCCGACTTGCCCCATGGTGAGCAGCAACAGCAACAGTGTTGCGCCGCGGACTTTCGCGCACCGCTCGCAATTCCAATAAGGTCCTGCGAGGCGAAGCACCTGCCGAAGGAAGCTCTTTTTAGTGCCGGGCACGGTGCCAGGGGAGGCGGCCGGCGCTGGATCAGGCGTCGATTCAATCATTTGCAGCAATTATAACCAATTGTAGAGAACATCTCAACACAAATAAAACCACTGCCGTTTAAAACCATGGCCACCGAAGCATCAGAAAAAGGTCCACGCTGCCCTTACGCTGAGCCTTTTATGATCCGTTACTTGTTCTGGATAAAAAGATCCTTGTTGGTAGCGCGCATGTCCCGTTTCAGAATTTTTCCGGTTGGGGTTTTGGGAAGCGCATCCATGAGCACGATTTTCTTGGGGACTTTAAAGGGCGCCAGTTCTTTTTTGCAGCGGTCGATGATTTCCTGCTCCGCTACCTTTTCGCCCCGCCGGACCACGACAAAGGCCGTGACCGCTTCCACCCACGAGGGATGGTTGATGCCGACCACCGCCACTTCTTCGATGCGGCTGTCCTGGTAGATCACTTCTTCCACCTCGCGGGTAGAGACGTTTTCCCCGCCGGTCTTGATCATGTCTTTTTTGCGGTCCACAACCGCGATATACCGGTCCGCATCCAGAACGCCTATATCGCCTGAATGAAACCATCCGCCCTTCATGGCTTCCTCGGTTTTCTGGGGCTCCTTGAAGTACATCATCAGGGCATGGGGGCCTTTGCCGCAGATCTCTCCGGGAACGCCTATACCGGTGACCGGCAGGTTTTCCTCATCTTCCAGGCGGGTTTCCATGTTCAGCCCCGCCATACCGGCGGATCCCAGTTTGGACATGGCGTCCTTGGCCTTTAAAATCGTGTGGTACGGGGCCAGCTCGGTCTGTCCGTAATAATTGTAGACTTTGCTGCCCGGCAGGCGTTTCATCATTTCCTTCAGGACTTCCACTGGCATGATGGATGCGCCGTAATAGCATTTTTTCAAACTGGACAAATCGTATTTGTCAAAATCGGGATGGCGCAGAAGTCCGATCCAGACCGTAGGGGGGGCGAAAAACACGGTTGCCTTGTAGTCCGCAATGGTTTTGAGGATTTTATCCATTTCCGGCGTCACCAGGATGTTGGTGGCGCCGACCCAGAACATGGGATTCAAGAACACGTCCCGCTGGGCGCAGTGAAAGATGGGAAGGGCGTTCACGCTGATATCATCCGATTCATACCCGCCGTCGATGATGGCGCCCATGTACTCGGACATCAGGGCCTGGTTGCTGATGATGACGCCCTTGGGAAGGGATTCGGTGCCGCTGGTATAAGTCATCTGGCAGGGATCGTCGATGTGAAGGACCGTGTCCGGCTCGGTTGCGGGAAAGACATGGTACCAGGCGTCAAAGTCCTTGAAACGGTCGCTGACAGGCGGTTTCCCCGCACCCTGGGTGGACCAGATCAGGGTTTTTACGGTCGGCATGTCGTCCAGAACATCCTTGACCAGATCGTAAAGCGCATCCTCCACGATAAACACGGTGCTTTCGGAATGGTTGATGCAATAGGTGATGTCTTTTCCGCGCAGCAGGTAATTGATGGCCAGATACACGGCCCCGGCCTTGCAGCATCCCAGCCAGGTCAGCACGTGGTGGATCGTGTTGTGGGCCAGAATCGCCACCCGGTCGTATTTTTGAACCCCGAGCCCGATCAGGGCATTGGCCACTTGGTTGGACTGGTCTTCAAGCTCGGTGTAAGTCAGGCTCTTTTCCCCGAAAATCAGGGCTTTTTTGTCCGGATAGTGATACCGGCTTCTGCGGATCATATCCGCGATGACCCATCGGTTGACCTTGTTGTAGCGGTTCTTTAAAAATTCGACGGTGTCCCGGTTGACGACGTTGTAACAGGCCGATTCTTCCCGGGTCAAAGGGGCGTTCTTCCATTCGGACATGTTTGCCTCCCGATGCGGTTGAGGCTGCCGTTGCCGGCAGCCTGAGTTGAAAGTTTAACCTGATAGTTACAGCATTTCGATGGCGCAGGCCATGGACACGCCGCCGCCGCCGCAGAGGGTGGCAAGGCCCAGCGTGTTGCCCCGTTTTTTCATGGCATGAATCAGGGTGACCATGATCCGGGCGCCGGTGGCGCCAACGGGGTGTCCCAGACCGATGCCGGAGCCGTTGACATTGGTGATCTCGCGGTTCAGGCCCAGATCTTTTTCGCAGCCGATGTACTGGGCCGCAAACGCCTCGTTGAGTTCGATCAGCTCGAAATCAGCCAGTTTAAACTTGTTTTTCTCAAGCAGGTTTTTAACGGCCGGAACCGGGGATAGACCCATGACCGCCGGATGGCAGCCGCCCCGTGAGGTGGCCTTGATCCGGGCAATGGGGGTAAGGCCCAGCTCTTTGGCCTTTTCCGCGGACATGATGATCATGCCGGCAGAGCCGTCATTGAGGCCGCTGGAATTGCCGGCCGTGACCTTGCCGGTTTTGGGAATGAATCCCGGCGGCAGTTTCTGAAGCTGTTCCATGGTCAGACCCGGCCGGAAATGCTCGTCCTTGTCGAAAATGATCGGCGCCTTTTTTCGCTGGGGAACTTCAACCGGAACGATTTCCTCTTTGAAAGAGCCGTCGCGCGTGGCCCGTTCGGCATTGTTGTGGCTTCTCAAAGCCACCTCATCCATTTCCTCGCGGCTGATGTTGTGAAGATGGGCCACGAATTCGGCGGTGTGTCCCATGATATAGGGTTTACCGGAAAAGAACTTGGCCGGGACTTCTTCAAGATTCAAAGGAGCCGTGGCATCCAGGGGCATAATCATGGAGCCGCAGTGCAAAGCGTGAATCATGGCGTCGGCAAACTGCTGATCCTGAAGCCGGCACCCCCACCGGGCGCCGGGAACCGTGTAGGGAACGCCGGACATGTGCTCCACGCCGCCGGCCAGGATGATATCGGCCATGCCGGCCTGGATCATGGCCATGCCCGAAACCACGGCTTCCATTCCGGAAATGCAGACCCGGTTGATGGTGGCGGCGGTCACGGTTTCCGGAATGCCGGCCATGAGCGCGGCAACCCGTGTCGTGTTCAAGGTGTCGTGATGTTCCAGACAGCACCCGTAGCGCACATCATCGATCAGGGCCGGATCAAGATTGTTGGCCCGTTTGATGGCTTCTTTCATGGTGATGCTGGCAAGGGTGGCGCCGTTCAAGTCCTTTAAGCTGTTTCCAAACGCACCGATGGCGGTCCGGCAGGCGGAAACGATGACTACATCTTTCATACGCGTATCTCCCTATATAGTGTCTGAACGGAAAGGCTGTTCAGGCAAAATTCGAATTTCTAAATAATTAAAAGTATCATTGTTTTTAAAAGGGGGTTGCTGACTATTTTCCCCCGAAGGCGTCCTCGGAAAGTTCGGTTGCCGTGCTGTCCAAGGTGAGAACAACATTTATTTTTCCGAAGGTCACCGGCAGAACCGTATTGACAAAGAACCGGGCAGTTGCGACCTGTCCCTCATAGAATACCGCATCTTTGCTCTTTGCGCCCTCCTGCAATTTTTTGGCTGCTACAACCGCTCGCCAAAGCAGCATCCATGCCATAACCACATCGCCTGTGACATCCATGAACGTATAGGCATGGGAATAAGCGGTCATGGCGTTGTCGGATGCGGCCATCCTGCCGATGAAGCCGGCGGTCTTTTCCAGTCCCACCGCGGTCGCCTCTACCTTTTCGGCCAGATCTTCAAGGCCGTTCATATTTTTGGCGGATTCAAGGGTCTGCCGGATTTCATCAAGAAGGTCCCTGAAGGGCTGTCCCTTGTTGAGTCCCAGTTTTCTTCCCAGAAGATCCATGGCCTGAATGCCGTTTGTGCCTTCGTAGATATGGGTGATCTTGCAATCGCGCAGAAGCTGCTCCTGCGGATATTCCTTGGTATACCCGTATCCCCCGTAGATCTGAATCCCCTGGCTGCAGACCTCGAAGGCCCTGTCCGAAACATAGCCCTTGGCAATGGGAATCAATAAATCGATGAGTCCCTGATACCGGGCTTTTTCAGCCGGATCGTTGCTGACGCGGATCATATCCTCGCAAAAGCCGATGTAATAGATAATGCTCCGGCACCCTTCCGTATTGGCCTTCATGCTTAGCAGCATCCGGCGCACATCCGGGTGCTGGATGATGGGAACCGGAGGAGCGTCCTTTCCGCCCGCCAGAAGGTGCCTGCCCTGAACGCGTTCCCTGGCATAGTTCAGCGCATTCTGGAAAGATGCGGACGCGCAACCCAGGGCCTGCATGCCCACATCCAGACGGGCCTCGTTCATCATGACGAACATGGCCCGCATGCCTTTGTTTTCTTCACCCAGCAGGGTGCCCCGGCACTGTCCCTTGCCGCCCAGCGTCAAGGAACAGGTGGGGCTCCCGTGGATGCCCATTTTTTCTTCAATGCCGGTGCAGACAACGTCATTGGGTTCTCCCAGGCTGCCGTCGTCGTTGACCCATATCTTAGGGGCCAGAAACAGGGAAATGCCTGAGGTTCCCGCCGGCGCGCCCTCGATCCGGGCCAGAACCGGATGGATGATGTTTTCCACCAGGTCATGCTCCCCGCTGGAAATAAATATCTTGTTTCCGGTAAGGGAATACGTGCCGTCGGCGTTTTTCACGGCAGTGGTGGTCAAGGCTCCCACATCCGAGCCGGCCTGGGGTTCGGTAAGGAGCATGGTTCCGCTCCATTCCCCGGTGTACATTTTTTTCAAAAACAGATTCTTTTGTTTTTCCGTACCGAATTTCTCCACCAGTTTTCCGGCCCCATGTGACAGCAGGATGGTCAGGGTAAACGGGAAATTGGCCCCGTAAAAATAATTTTTTACCGCCTGGGAAACGGCTGCCGGCATGCCCTGCCCGCCCCATTCGGGATCATCGCACAAGGCGGTCCATTCCCCTTCCTTGAAAAGTTCGTATATTCTATGAAAAGATTCCGGAACCTTGACCGTGCCATTTTCAAATTTACACCCTTCCTCGTCGGCAATTTTCAGGACAGGCAGCATTTCCTTGACAGCCAGATTGCGCGCTTCGGATATGATCAAATCGACTGTTTTTTTATTGAACTCGGCAAAGCGTTCGTGTTTTGCCAGTTTTTCAATTTCCAGTTGTTCATGAAGGACAAACTCCACATCTCTTTTGTCCGTTATCACCTGTGCCATAATCGTGTCTCCTTAATTTTTTATTCAGATTTATTTCGGTCTTGAACAGGGTTTCTTTCAGGGTAAAGCCGGCCGAAGCGGCCCCATTTTAGCAGCACAAGTCGTGCCAATTCAAATTGATTCAACAATTCGGATAGATATCATATTGGCAGAAAAGATCAACCCCTTGGCACAGATATATCAGTACTATTTGGATGAGAAAGATTTTTTTCCGGCGACGCGGGCAACACTGGTAGCGCTTGAATGCGACTTGGAATAAGCACAGTGAAGCGGTTTGCCCTTGAGCAGCGCTTCAAAGCAAAGGTTGCAGGAAATGCATGAAGGCCTTGCGCCCTCCCCTTTTTCCCACCGGCCGATGATATCCGGCTCGCGGATCAAAGGCCGGCACAGGGATACATAATCCGCCTCGCTATTCTGAATGACTTCCTCCATCAGTTCAAAACGCCTCAGTCCGCCGACCATCATGACCGGCACATCAACCGCTTCCCTGACCTCTTTACACCAGGATCTGAAATACCCTTCTTGTTCCGGACCTTTGATCTTCGTGCGGAATTCCGTCTGGCTGTATCGCTTCCCCCGTAGTCCCTGGCTGATTTCGATGGCGTCAAACCCCCAGTCAGCGCAGAGAACGGCAGCGGTTTTGCCTTCGGAAAATTGAAGCCCTTCGGCGAATCCGTCCGCAACCCCGATTTTGATCAACACCGGATAATCAGCACCGACTTTATTCCGGATATCCTTGTAGATTTCGTGAAGAAAGCGCAGACGTTTTTCCGGATTTCCTCCCCAGGCATCGGTACGACGGTTGGTAAAAGGGGATAAAAACTGGCTGGGCAGATAGGCATGGGCTCCGTGTATCTGAACGGCGTCAAAACCCGAGGCCCTGGCCCGGACGGCAGCATCACCGAAAGCCCCGATGATTTCGATGATTTCATCTTCCGTTATGGCCCGGTATTTTAAGTTGCAGAAAGGGTCGTTTGAGACGACCGATGGCGAAATGGCTTCCTTTTTTCTGTATTTCTGGTATACAGCCGATTCCCTGCCGCCATGAAAGAGCTGCAGGGCGATTCCTGCCCCGTGGGACTTGACCGTATCGACGAGTTTTTTCAGTCCGGGTATGGCTGAATCGTCACTGACGATATTTTGAAAAGCGGAAATCCGGCCCGAAGGATGGACGCTGGCAATACCGCTGACAATCAGGCCCACCCCGCCCCCGGCCAGTTCTTCATAGAGATGAATCTGTTTATCGGTTACATGACCGCCCTTATCCGCACAGCCGTCATAGGTGGCGGACCGGACAAATCGGTTACGCAGCCGAAGCCTGCCGATTTTCATGGTTTCGAACAAGATGCTCATTTAAAAACCTGTAACTGTTAAATATTATATGTTTTCAAAGCCCTGACGGAATCCGGATGAATCATGATAAGAAGGACCGTCACCACCCCATAACAGCCTGCCGAAATAACACAATTCAAGGCATAGGAACCGGTGGCGTCGGCGATCCATCCCCATAAATATGGACCAATCCCCCCGACCAGCCCATGCCCCAGGGTAATGGCGCCCATGAGTGTTCCCACAGCCGATCTGCCGAAAATATCACCAAGAAATGGGGTATAAAGGGAAAATGGGGCGCTGTAAACGAATCCGATCAGTACGGCAAAAGCAAAAAAGCTGCTGCTGTCATGGATATACACCCAACCCCACATCCAGATTAACATGGTGCAGGCATTGAAAAATATCAAAACCGGCTTCTTGCCGAAACGATCTCCCAGCCAGCCTGCCAGAATTCTTACCGGAATGGAAGGGATCGTCATCATCGCCATGATCAGGCCCGAATCCGCCGGGGCGACCCCTGCCTCCACCCCCCAGATGATGACATGGCCCAATGCACCCTGAAGCGGAATGCCGGTAATGGAATATGCCAGAAAAATATACCAGAATGTCCGGGTGTGCAGGGCTTGCCGCAGGGTCAGTTCCCGGGATGTCTCCGATAAAACTGTGTCATCCCTGAAATTCGGTGTCTGAACGCTGCCAACCAGATGCGCTTGGCCATAAGGCGATATGCCCATGGACTCGGGGGTGTTCCGGATCACCAGAACGGCAATCAGCATGATCAAAACGCCGATAACGATACCGCATATCAGGCAGATGCTCCGCCAGCCCATGGATGCGCTGTAATGATTGATGACGGGCGGCAGGGAGGCTAGACCCAGAACCGTTCCAATGGTCACCACACCGGTGGCGAAACCCGCTTTTTTGACAAACCATTTCCGAACGATGGCGGTATTGGGAACGAGATGGGTCATGGAAACCGGGGCTGCCAACAGGACACCGAAAACCAGATAAAACTGCCAGATCCGCTGCACGGCAGAAAGACAGACAAGGCCGATCAGCATGAGGGCGCCGCCGGTAAAAATGATTGTTCTTCCCCCGATCCGGTCGATGAACCGCCCGGTCGCCAGGGCGAAAAATGCATAAACCCAGAAATGGATCGTAAAGGCAAGGCCGATGGTTTCACGGGACCAGCCTGGATCCTTCATGATAAACGGGAAAAAGGAAGTCAGGATATACCGCCCCATCGGGCCCAAAAATGCAACCCCGAAAAGCCCTCCGATAACAACCCATCCGTAAAAGATTTTCGACTTTTTGGAGTCCGGGGATTCGTTAATGAGAATTTTCATGTTGAAAGCAAAATGGAATTAGATGCCGGTAAAAACTGGTTTCCTTTTTTCCAGAAAGGCGGAAAATCCTTCCTTGCAGTCTTCGCTGCTTCGAACCGTTGCACTGCCCTGGGCTTCCACATTCAGCCCGGCATCGAGTCCTTCGTACAGCCCGGCCGTCATGGCGTCCAGAACGCAGCGGACGGCGATCGGCGGGCGATCGGCCAATTCTCTTGCAAAGGCCGTTGCCTCGTCCATCAGCGCGCCGGGTGCGGACAGCCGATTCACGAGTCCGATCTCAAATGCCTGCACCGCAGAGACTTTTTTGCTCAGCAGGATCATTTCCAGCGCCCTGGATCGGCCCACTATCCGGGAAAGACGCTGAGAGCCTCCCCAGCCGGGAATGATACCCAGATTGAGTTCCGTAAGGCCGACCATGGCCTTGGGCACATCCGCCATGATCCTGAAATGGCAGGAAATGGCCAGCTCCAGCCCGCCGCCGAGCGCATGGCCGTTGATGGCGGCAATGACCGGTTTTGAGGAGCGATCGATCCTTCGCCAGAGCGCTCGCGCCTTGGGGCTGATGATGGGCGCATTGACGGCATCGCTGACATCAAAACCGGCTGAAAAACACTTCTCACCTGCTCCGGTAAGAATCAGAACCCGGACATTGCCGTCATTTTCCACCTGGCCGATCGCATCCTCGAATTCATTCAATGTCGCCAGATTCCAGGTGTTGGCGGGCGGGTGATCGATGGTGATAATGGCGATATGGCCATTGAGTTCATATTTTATATTCTGGTATGAATGCAATTATATTCTCCTTTGAAAATGGAAGACGGAAATAAAGCAGGACAACTCCCGAGCCGCTGTCCGCCGTCAGTTGACACCCGGATTAATCCGGCAGCGGAACGATAAAAACCGGTTTTTTGGAGCGTCGCAGTACTTTTCTGACAACGCTGCCGGAAAACGCCTCGGCCAGAAGGCTGCGCTGACGGCTTCCCATGACAATGACATCGCAGGCATGATCTGCTGCAACCGAAATGATTTCATCGGCAATATTTCCTTCTGCAACAACAATATCCTCAATTACATCGCTGACAGCTGAATTGATATCAGGTCCGGTTTTCCTGCAGATATCTGCCAGATACTCCCGGATCTTCGGAGCCTCTGTTTTTTTATGAATCAGGATATCCCTGGCCCCTTCCTTTTTCCGGGTTTTCAGTTCCCGGTACAATTCCTTGCCAAAGGCTTCGGCCACCCGTTCTTCGGATCCGGGCGCCAGTTCTTCCATGACATGTAAAATGATGATCCGCGCCTGGCTGTATGCGGCAATGAGCGCCGCATGCTCAAAGGCATGTCTGGCGTTTTCCGACAGATCGGATGCAAATAGAATTTTCCGTATTTCAGGAGCCATTGAATTACCTCCGTTATAAGTGGCGCCTGAACGGAAAGTCCGTTCAGGCGAAATCCGAAAATCGAAATTCGAAACAAATTCAGAATTCCAATGTCAAATGGAGCGCTGTCGAAAATGAATTGCTACCGGGTCACCATCATGTTCGGGAGCCAGGTGGCCAGTTCCGGAAAAATCATCACCAGAATCAGGCAGATCATCTGTAGAACGACAAAAGGCATGATGGAACGGTAGATATCCATCATGGTGATATCCGGAGGCACGATCCCTTTCATGATAAAGAGGTTGAATCCGAAGGGAGGTGTGATATACGCCATTTCCATGTTGACCACAAAAAGGATGCCGAACCAGAGGGGATCGAAACCCAGTTCCGTGATAATGGGCACAAAGATCGGCGTGGTCAGCATGAGAATGCCGGCCGGGTCCAGAAACATGCCCAGCACAAAATAAATGAGCTGAATGGCGATCATGATGAGCCAGGGTGAAACATGCAGGGAAAGAACGCTTTTATGGATCAGCCCCTGAATTTCCGAGTATGACATGAAATGGGTAAAGGCGGTGGCGCCGATGATCAGCCAGAAAATCATGGCATTGATTTTAATGGCTCCCCAGAGGGATTCTTTGAGGTTCTTCCAGGTCAGTTTGCCGTAGAAAAGGGCGCAGGCCAAGGCGCCGAAAGCCCCGACAGCAGAGGCTTCCGTGGGTGTGCAGATGCCGAAATAGATCACCCCGAGAACGATTGCGATCAGGATCACGGGAAGAATGACGCCTTTTAAAACAACCAGTTTTTCCTTCAGGGTATAGCTTTCATTGACAGGCGGCGCAATATTCTTGTTGATCATCGTACGGATCAGAATATAGACGATAAATACCGCGCACATCAAAAGTCCCGGAATGACGCCGCCGATAAAGAGCTTCCCCACGGAAACCTCGGCCACGGCGCCGTACAGCACCATGATGATGGAGGGGGGAATCAGGATACCCAGGGCGCCGGCCGCAGAAATGCACCCTACAGCCAGCTCTTTTTTGTATCCCCGTTTCAGCATCGACGGCAGGGCGATCAGCCCCATGCTGACGGTGGCAACCGAGCTGACCCCGGCCATTGCCGCAAACAGGGCGCAGATGATGACCGTGCCGATGGCAAGCCCTCCGGGCACCCGGCCCATCCAGCGGTAAACCACTTCGTAGAGATCATCGCCCATGCCGCTGGACTTGAGCTGGTTCGCCATGAAGATAAAGAGCGGAATGGCGGACAGCAGAAAACTGGAGGATTCGCCGTAGGCGTCGTTAAATAAAAGCAGCAGGCCTTTGGGGCCCCAGGTGAATAAAATACCGATGGTGGCGATGCCGCACAGGGTAAAGGAAATGGGAATACCCAGACAGAGCAGAAAAATCAGGCAGCTCACCACGATGATTGCAAGGGTCCATGTCTCCATTGATCAGGTCTCCTTTCCGGGATCTGCCCCGCGGGTCAGCTGCATGACCGCGCGCAGAGCCCTGGCCAGGCTCTGAAGACCGATCAGCGCCGCGCCGACGGGAACCATGACCATGGAAGGAAACAAGGGCATTGCCAGGATGGTCTGGGACCGCTTGTCGTGAATCAGGGCGTCATAGCAGAGCTCGCCGCCTTTCCAGACGATGGCTGTTACAAAGGAGAACACCATGATAAAAGTGAGGATTTCGACGATGGCGCGGGTTCTCCAGGTGAAATTGCGATAAAAGATGTCCACGTTGACATGCTCGTTGTCAACCAGACAGTATCCGCCCCCCAGCATGACCACGGCCACAAGAAGGTACTGGCTGATTTCGTTGGACCATCGGGTGGGGGCGTTGAACAGATAGCGGCTCAACACCTCGTACATGATGACAAACACGAGCGGAAGGATCAGAAAAGCCGCTTTCCTGCCAATCCAGGTGTTCAGTCGGTCAATGAAGTCACTGAAACGATTCATAGGGTTTTCTCTCCACAGTCAAAAAAGCCGGGCGCGGAAAAAAACTTCCGAACCCGGCGCCGGATTCAATCAGTCGAGGGTGATTCCTTTTTTAACCAGATAGGCCTTGAGGGCGGCAACGAGCTTGGCGCTGGTATCGCTCTTGGAAGCGACGTCATTCCACAGCGGCAGGGTCATCTTTCTGAACTGATTCACGGTCTCGGGAGTCAGGTCAATGATGGTGACGTTTTTTTCCTTGCAGATCTTGTAGGCTTCTTCGTCCCAGACCGGGTTGAGTTCAACGGATCGAAGAAAGGTTTCCCAGCCCGCCTGATCAACGGCCTTGCGGTGCTTTTCCGGAAGAGACTGATAGACCTTTTCGTTCAGCAGGATTTCAACAACGCCCGGCGTATACAGGGCCGGACGGATGATGTGGGTGGCAACTTCGTAAAGCTTGTAATTTCCGATCGTATAAAACGGATAATTCGTGCCTTCAACCGTGCCCTGTTTCAAGGCCATGTATTGTTCGGCGCCGGAAATAGCCACCGGAGAAGCGCCCAGGGCATCCATGATCTTGGCTTCCATGCCCACGGCCCGGATCTTTTTGCCCTTCATGTCTGCGACGCTGTTAACCGGAAAATTGGTGATGAGGCCCATGGATGCCACGCCGAGCGGCGCAACATAATGCACCCCGTGTTTCAGGGTGGCTTCCCGCATCAATTCGAGCCAGCCGTGATTCTTATAAAGGTCCAACATTTCCTTGGGATCGGCCCAGCCAAAGGGAAGCCACTCGCAGTTGACTTCCGGAACATAGCCGGAAAAATAGAGCATGCTTCCCGAATACCCGTCGATCATTCCCTTGGACATGGCGTCAAAAGCCTCATTGGTTTTAACGAGCTGGTCCGGCCAGAAAATCTTGATGCTCACTTCCCCGTTGGTCAGGGTAGCAACGCGTTCCGCAAAAAACTGCGTATTCTGGCCGACATAGGCTTTTTCAGGATAGACGCACTGAAGCCTCAGCTTGACATTCTCGGCGGTGCTGACACGGGGCCAACCCATCATGGCGCAGACGACAAAACAAATGGCAAGTGCTGTAAGTCTTTTCATTTGGGGCCTCCATCTTTGGTAAATGGTTGAAAGTGACAAGTAAATCGTGACATGTGACAAGATTCTAACGGCTGGCTTTGCGGTATCCGAGCTGATCCATGGCGATGATCTGTTTACAGATGTTCGCGGAGCCTTCAACGATCACGTATGTGGGAATATCCCGGTAATAGCGGGCAATCGGGTATTCCGTGGAATAGCCGTAAGCGCCCATGATCCGCATGGCGAAATTGGCGCATTTCATGGCCACTTCGCCGGCCATGTATTTGGCCTGGGCCACTTCCAGACCGTTGTTCAGATGGCCCTGATCCTTCTGCCAGGCCCCCTTGTAAACCAGAAGACGGGCCGCCTCGATTTCCGTGGACATCTGTGCGATCATGTCCTGGTTCATCTGGAATTCCCCGATCGGCTTTCCGAACTGCTTTCTCTGGTTGCAGTATTTTACGGCCATGTCCAGACAGGCCTGGGCACATCCCACGGCTCCGGCCGCAGCCGATATCCGGGTGTTGTTCAAAGAGCTGAAAACGATATGGGCCCCGTCTCCGGGCTTTCCCAGAATGTTTTCTTTGGGAACTCTGGTGTTGTTGAAAAATATCTCCCCGGTCGGCGAGGAATGAGAACCCATTTTTTCCAGATCCGTGGTGGTGATACCGTTGAAATTCTTCAGCTCGATCACCAGGGCGGACATTCCCTTGCTTCTTTTGACCGGGTCGGTATAGCAGTAGCAGATCACGATGTCGGCCTGATTCGCGTTCGATATCCAGGTTTTGGAACCGTTTACCAGCCAGTGGTCGCCCTTGTCTTCGGCAAGGGTTTTCATGGACATGATATCCGAGCCCGCATCCGGTTCGGTAATGGCAAAACCGCCCAGGTATTCGCCGCTGCAGAGTTTGGGAACATATTTTTGCTTGATGGCTTCGGTTCCGTAGCAGCAGATGGGGTAGGCGCACCCCAGCCCCAGCAGGTTGTACTGCACCCGCAGGGAACTGGACGCCCTGGCGATTTCTTCGGTGATAATGACCGCAGCCATCCACCCCATGTTTTCCCCGCCGTATGCTTCCGGAATGACGGCTCCGAAAAACCCCAGATCTCCCATGGGTTTGATGACTTCCTTGACCGGAAGGTAATTCTCGGCATCCCATTGATCGGCAAACGGGGCTATTTTTTTGGCTGCGAACTCCCGCACCGCTTTTCGCAGCATTTCATGTTCCTTGGAAAGTCCAAAATTCATATCACTATTCTCCTTTATTATCGGATAGATGAGCCTTGATTGTCGTTTGGGGCAAACAAAGGATGGTCCAGATCATTACTCCTTATGGACGATCACCCCTGTGGGCAGCTTGCTGTCCGATGCATGAGCATAAGGGAGGAGGCCGGCTTCTTTTGCCTCTTTTTCCAGTTTATTCCGTTTTCCGGGATGAGCGATGGCAATCAATGCCCTGGCCCGTTCCCCGACCGTCAGGCCCCGCAGCCGGGCGATTCCCCATTCTGTGGCCACATGATCCACCATGGACCTGGGAACCGTGACATTGGCGCCCTTGGGTAGCAGGGGAACAATTTTGGATTCTCCCTTGTGCTCCGAGTAAAGGGCGATCACGCTGACCCCGTTTCCGTCATGGGACAGCATGGTGCCCATAACAAAGTCGAGTTGCCCGCCGGTGCCGCTGATCTGAACCGGCCTGTCGCCGCCGATCTGCTCGGAGGCGATTTGTCCGGTCAGGTCCACCTGAGCTGCGCTGTTCAGTGAAAACATGTTCGGCTGGGCCGCGATCACCAGCGGGCTGTTGGTGTAACTGACCGGGTACGTGGCAAAAGCGGGATTGCGGTCTGCAAAATCGTATAATTTCCGGCTGCCCAGGCCAAAAGCAAAGACGGACTTGAATCTGTCCATCTTTTTTTCACTGTTGGTGACCACACCGGCTTCAATCAGATCCAGCATCTTTTCGGTCAGCATCTCGGTGTGAAAACCGCAGTTTTTGAATCCGCCGTCTTTCAGCAGGTCCAGAACCGAGTTGGGAAGCCCGCCGATGCCGATCTGAAGCGTTGATCCGTTTTTGATCAGGTTCGCCCCCAGGATGTTTTCGGCGATCATCTTATCTTGTGGCGTTCCCTTGACCATCGGCAGACAGAAGGTTTCAAATTCATGGTCTTCGACAATATGATCCACCCGTGAAATATGAATTGCCTCTTCATGGCCGCCGAAAATCGCCGGCATATCCTTTCGGACAATGACAACGATTTTATCCGCCACGTCCGCGATGGCCATGGTTTCCCCCGTGGTGAGACCGAAATTGAAATACCCGGCGTCATCCATCGGCGCCGTTACCAGAAAGAAGATATCGAATTTCAGGCTGCTCCGGATAAATGCGGGCACATTATGCCAGGTGCTGGGGATATAGACGCCGATCCCGCGCTTTTTCGACAGGTCCCGGGTAAATCCCAGAACAAAGCCGCTGTGCCATTTGAACACCTCGCCTTCGGGATCGGCATCGCAGATCCGGTACCGGGCCGTATCAATGTAGGATCGAACGGTAACGTTCTCCAGTTCGGCCTTTCGTTTGGCCAGATATTTGTCGATTACGGTCGCAACATTTGCTCCGCCGCCGAAATGGATACTGTCTCCGGATTTGACCATTCCGGCGGCCTGCTCCGCAGAGATCAGCCTGTCGCCATACTCCTTTTCAAATCGATTTCCCATAAATTATTCTCCAGACATCCATCATTTCATATTTTCCCATATCATCGAATATCCCTGGCCCCGGCCCACGCACATGGTGGTCAGGCCGTAGCGGGCCCTGGGGTTTTCCCTGAACAGCCCGGCCAGAAAGGCAATCAGACGCGGGCCTGATGACGCCAGCGGATGCCCATAAGCTATGGCGCCGCCCCAGATATTGACCCGGGGGTCATCCGGTTTCAGTCCCAGGCGGTCCAGATCATAGAGGGCCTGAACAGCAAACGCCTCGTTAACTTCGATGATATCGATGTCTTTCATGGTCAGGCCGGCCTTTGCCAGGGCTTTCAGGGTAGCCGGAACCGGGGCCGTGCCCATGATTCTCGGATCCACGCCCGCAATTCCGGTGGACACCCATCGCATTCTCGGCGAAAGTCCCAGTTTTTGGGCTTTTTCCGCGCTCATCAGAAGAACTGCGGCAGCCCCGTCATTCAGGCCCGAAGCATTTCCGGCAGATACCCGTCCGCCCTGTTCCCGAAACGGAGTTTTCAGCCCGGCAAGGGTTTCGATCGTGGTTTCCGGACGCGGATGCTGATCCTTGTCCGCGGACAATCGGGTGCCATCCGCCATCTCTACTTCGATGGGAATGATCATGTCCTTCATTTTGCCGGATTGAATGGCCTGATACGCTTTTTTCTGACAGGCTGCGGCGTATGTGTCGGCCATTTCCTTTGTAAACTCTGGGAACCGGTCATGAATATTCTCAGCAGTCATGCCCATGTTAAAGGCCGAGGCATCTCCCATCACTTCTTCGAATCGGGGATGATTGTCCCGCATGAACCCCATGGGCAGATGCCCCATGTGCTCGACGCCGCCGGCAATCAAACAGTCGGCCATGCCGCTGGCAATATAGGAAACGCCGAATCCCGTGGCTGTCAGGCCTCCGGCGCACATGCGGTCCACCGAGCATCCGGGAATTTCCCAGCCCCAGTCCGCCAGCATCGAAATCATCCTGCCGATGGTCCCACCCTGCTCCTTGATCTGGTTCGTCGCCCCCCAGATCACATCTTCGATATCCTGGGGCTTGATCTGGGGATTTCTTGCCATCAGGGCTTTCAGCACGGCAACGGACAAATCCTCGGCGCGGGTATTCCAGAAAATGCCTTTTTCACCGGCGCGCCCAAAAGCCGTTCGCACGGCATCGATCACTACAACGTCATGAATATTCGTATTCACGCTCCATCCTCCCTGTCGGCTGAAAACCAAAAATATTATTCGGTAGCTTACCTTTTTGAAAGGGGAAAAAACATCCGTTTTATGGCTTTCGCTCAAGCACGGCGGCAATGCCCAGACCACCGCCGCCGCAGATGCATTCCAGCCCGTACCTGGCGCCCCGTCGTCTCATTTCATGCAGCAGGGTGACCAGCACCCGGGTTCCGGTACAGGCAATGGGATGACCCAGCGATATGCCGGAGCCGTTGACGTTCACACGTGCGTAATCCCTGGGCCCGACTCCCATTTCATTCAGATCCGCCAGAACCTGCGCTGCAAAAGCCTCCTGAATCTCGATAAGATCCATGTGTCCCATGTTCAGACCCGCCTGGGACAGCGCCTTTTCGACTGCAATGGGAACCGTTTTATAGGCCCTCCTGGGATCGGCACCGGCCACGGCACAGCTTCTGAACGCTGCAAACGGTTCAATTCCGAGCTCCGCTGCCTTTTTTGCAGATGCCACGATTACGGCCGCTGCCCCGTCGTTTTCCGTGGACGAGTTGCCGGCCGTGCAAACCCCGCCCAGAACCGGTTTCAATTTTGCCAGTTTTTCAAGAGTCGTATCGGCTCTTGGGTTTTCATCCCGCTCCACAATCACCGGCTCTCCTTTTGGCTGAATCACGGATACCGGAATGATTTCATCACGGAATTTGCCGGCTTCCATGGCCGTGCAGGCTTTTTTATGGCTTTCAACTGCCCATTGGTCACAGCTCTGACGTGAAACATTTTCTTCCTTTGCCGCGGTTTCCGCCCAAGACATCATGGAAGGCAGAATACCGTAGCGATCCTGGGGCTGAGACATGACCCTTGCCCGCTGAATCCGGTCGTAAAACGGCAGGCCCCAGATCGCCAGGTCCCCGTGACCCTTTGGCATGCCCCTGTTTCCACCCACGCCCCATTTCATGCTTCCGGGAAGGTAAAATTCTGCATTGCTCATACTCTCAACACCGCCTGCAACCACGATCTCAGCCTGACCCGAAGCAATCAGGGCCGCGGCATACCGGACCACATCCAGACCTGTGCAGCAACGCCGATCAAGTGTGATTCCAGGAATGCTCTCCGGCCATCCGGCTTTCAGAAGCGCCATCCGGGCGATATTGACATATTCGCCGTTCTGGTAGGACTGGCCCATGATCACTTCATCCACCAGAGTCGGATCGATATCAGCCTTCCTAATGGCTCCGTCAAGCGCAATAGCCGCCAGATCATAGGCTTCAATGGTTTTAAGCGCCCCCATGTACTTGCCAACGGGGGTTCTGACGGCACCGATAATTACTGCTTCATTCATAGTTTCCTCTTAAAATGCATTGTCCGGGATTTCCAGGATCTCTCTGCCGTGACGGCAACAGGTTTCGATGGTGGCCAGGGTATGGGGCAGGGTCATGTCCACAAAATAAGTGGCCTGCAATACCTTTCCTTTGTAAAAATCGCTTTCCTTGCCTTTTTTTCGGGTCGAGGGGTGGGCGATGATGGCCATATCGAGCAGGCGCCAGGCCATGGCGACTTCCCCAAAAGCGATCAGTGCAGGATAGGTATAGGAAGCCCACTGAAGCGGATCCGAGGTCATGCGGTTCTTCATCTCGCCGGAAGTTTCCCACAGCCGTTTACCGACGCCGGCAAGCGCCCTCACCCGGTCTCCGAGTTCCGGATGCTCCCGGTGTCTCTCGCAGAAACGATCAATTTCCGTTTTGAACGCCAAAAAAGGAGCGCCATCCCGAATCGACATTTTCCGGCCCATCAAGTCCATGGACTGGACTCCATTGGTTCCCTCGTATAGCGACATGATCTTGGCGTCCCGCAGATACTGCTCCAGCGGGTAATCCTTGCAGAATCCATATCCGCCAAGGCACTGAATGGCGGTTTCGCATACGCGGAACCCCATGTCCGAGCAGTAGGCCTTGATGATGGGGGTCGTAAAATCCACCAGGTCCTGATACCGATCTTTTTCCTTTCCGCCCGGCAGTTCAAGGGCCAGCTCCGCCCAGTAGGCGCCGGTATAGATCATGGAGCGCATGCCATCCACCATGGCTTTCATCCACAGCAGCATGCGCCGCACATCCGGGTGATCGATGATGGCCACGTCGCCTTCTTTTCTCCGGGCGATATCCCTGCCCTGAATCCGCTCCCGGGTGTACTCCAGGGCGTTTCGATAGGCCGTGCCGGCAAGGGTCATGCCGCTGACGCCCGTATTGATTCTGGCGGCATTCATCATCTGGAACATGTGGGCCAGACCGTTGTTCTCCTTGCCGCAGAGGTAACCGATACACCCCTCGGCGGCGCCAAAATTCAGCACTGCGGTCGGAGAGGCATGCAGGCCGAGTTTTTCTTCAATCGATCCGCAGACCACATCGTTTGGCTCTCCGAGGGAGCCATCTGCATGGACCCGAATCTTGGGAACGACAAAAAGGGAAATACCCCTGACCCCATCCGGCGCGCCATCGATCCGCGCCAGCACCAGATGGATGATGTTGTCCGTCAGGTCGTGTTCCCCCCAGGAAATGAATACTTTCGTCCCTTTGATTTTAAAATGATCCCCTTCCCGGTAGGCGGTTGTCTGGATATCGGCAAGATTGGATCCGGCATTGGATTCGGTCAGACACATGGTGCCGGCCCATTCGCCGCCGAACATTCTGGGAACAAACCGGCTTTTCAGGTCTTGGCTCCCGAAACTTTCAATCAGATGGGCCGCGCCGTGGGTCAGACTCGGGGCCATGTTGAAGGACTGACAGGCCCCATACATCATGTCGTTGACAATGATGCGCATCATGTGGGGAAAGCCCTGGCCGCCGTATTCCGGATCTCTGGCAGCGGCCGTCCAGCCGTCGGCCCCATACTGTCTGAAGGCCTTTTTGAATTCCGGCGGGCAGGAAACCTTGCCCTTGTCAAATGTCAGACCCCGGGTTTCCCCGATTTCATTCAGCGGGTCCAGAACCCCTCTGGCAAAGCTGATGGCTTCGCTGACCATCAGATCCAGGGTCTTTTCATTCAGATCCCGGTAACGGTCCAGGGTACAGAGGTGACCGTAATTGAGCTGTTCTTTCAAAATAAAGAAGATGTCCTTCTGATTGACCTTGAAATGTCCCATTTTCGCTTTTCCTTATGCTTTCCGGGTTCCGTCTGCGTTGTACGTGTACCATCCCCTGCCGGTTTTCCGGCCCAGATGGCCTGCCTTGACTTTGCGCCTGAGCAGAAGGGGCGGATAAAATCTGGCGTCGCCGGTCTCTTTATAAATCGACATCATGGCCCCGTAAGTGATATCCAGGCCCACCATGTCTCCGGTTTCAAAAATTCCCATCTTTCTCCCCGAAGCCAGGCGAAGCCCCTTATCGATATCCTCAACGGTTGCCACTCCCTGCTCCACCAGATTCATGGCCTCGATGGTGGAAGGAAAATTGATCCGATTGATGACAAATCCGGCGATGTCCCGATTCACCATGATCGGCTCCTTGCCGATTTTGAGGACAAAATCCCTGCCGGTTTGCGCCGTTTCATCGGAAGTGGATGCGCCCTTGATGACCTCGACTGCCTGCATCATCGGGACCGGGCTGAAAAAATGAACGCCCAGCACCTTCTCCGGCCGAAGGGTCGCAGCCGCCAGCTCCGTGATGGGAATGGAAGAAGTGTTGCTGGCGATCAGCGTTTGAGGCCCGCAGATCTGATCAAGTTTTCTAAAAATTTCCTGCTTGAGTTCCATGTTCTCATAAATGGCTTCTATGGCCAAATCCGCATCACTTCCAACCGCGTAATCGCCGGTCGCGGTGATCCGCTTCATCACGGTTTCCCTGTCTTCGGAGAGTTTGCCTTTTTCGGCGAATTTTCCCACAGACCAGGCAATCGTTTTCATGGCCTGGTCCAGAGCTTCCGCCGAAACATCGTTTAAGATGACCTCGATTCCGGCCTGGGCGCAAACCTGGGCAATGCCGCTTCCCATGAGGCCGGATCCCATAACCATTACCTTTTTAACATTCATTTGCCTTCTCCTGATCGTTGCCATTGACGCCGGCCCGGATCTTCCGGGTTGAAAATGAATTTTCCTGAAAAATCCATTCGAATCAATGCAATTGATTGATATTGAGCCAAATGGCTGAATGGCCGTTATCAAGCAAGTCATGTTCCAGAAGGAATAAAACGCACAAAATAATTTTTAACAAACCGGAATGATGATGGAATATAATTTTCGGAGGGAAACGGTAAAACGGGAGCTATTCCGCGCAGATGTTGATGATTTTATACATCCGATAAGATAAAGCTGAAAAACAATTTGATATCATGGCGTTTAAATCTGATGAATAGAAATATCTACATGAATAGAAATATCTACGCGTTTCTTCAGTTTAACAATCGTAAGGGCAGGGATGAATTGATAAGGAATAATCAGGGAATATGGTATTTTCTCATCTTCTGATAGAGGCCGGTGCGATGAATTTTCAACAGCGCTGCAGCCATACTCCGGTTGTGGCCGGTTGCCTCCAGAGCATGGAGGATGGCCTCACGCTCTGCATTTTCGATCAGGGTTTTCAGGGACGAATCCAGCGCGTTGTTTGAAGGTGCTTCTCCTGCCTGCTTCACGGTCACGGACATGGGCAGGTCATCGAGTTCGATCCGGCCCCCCCTGCAGACGATCAGTGCCCGTTCGGCAATGTTTCTCAGCTCCCGGATATTTCCCGGCCAGCAATAGCGCCGCAAAGCCGCTGCCGCCTCCGGTGAAATCTCATGGCATTTGCAGTGATTCTCCCGGCGCAACTGATTCAGAAAATGGATGAAGATCGGAAGGATATCCTCCCGGATATCTCTTAGCGGCGGCAGCCGGATGATGATCACATTCAGCCGGTAGAACAGATCGAGACGAAAGGTTTTCTGCCTCACCATGGTTTCCAGGTCCAGATTGGTGGCGCTGATGACCCGGAAATCGATCTGCCGGGGCTTGCCGCCGATCCGTTCGATTTCTTTTTCCTGAAGCACCCGCATCAGCTTTACCTGGAGCAGATGCGGCATATCCCCGATCTCATCCAGAAAAATGGTCCCCTGGTGAGCCATTTCAAACTTGCCCGGTTTTCCCTGTTTTCGGGCGCCGGTAAAGGCGCCCGCCTCATATCCGAAGAGCTCGGATTCGATGAGCTCTCCGGGGATGGAGGCAGAGTTGACCTTTACAAAATTATGATTCCGGCGCCGGCTGATCTGATGAATGGCATGGGCGAAAAGTTCCTTGCCGGTCCCGGATTCCCCGATAATCAGTACGGGAGAGTCGCTTTCGGCAGCCTGTCTGGCCAGAGCCTTGGCCCTTAGTGAAAGCGCAGAATTTCCGATGATATTTTCAAAGGTATAGCGGCTGCCGTATACCTGATTCAAGATTTCCTTGTAGAAATCGAGGTTGTTTTTGAGTGCTTCGATCCGTCCGTAAAGCTCTTTGAGCTTTTCGGGGCTCATGAACATGAGTTTGCCGGCAGCCCCCACCACACGGCCGTCTTTGAAGAGCGGAATCCGGGCAACGATCCGATGCTGATTCTTCAGCACCATGCTCCTGCCGATTTCAGCTTTTCGCGTTTGAAGTATTCTCGGCATCCGGGTGTCGGCGCTGACCTCGGTGATATGGCGGCCGATGGCATCCTTTACGGGTATCGGATAAATGCCTTCATTGGAGCTGCTCATGAAACGAATGATCCCCTCGGCATCAATCAGGATCAGGCTTTCATAGGGATTGTCCAGAAGGGCCATCAGCAGTTCGCCGGGAATCTCTTTGATCGAAATCCCGCTGTCCGCTGAACCCTGAAGGCTTTTATTCATTGACGCCTTCCCCGCGTGAATCATTCCAGTTCCTCATGGCCGCTCCCGGCGATTCCGCACCTTCCGACGACAACAGCATGATGCCGGTCCAGAAATCCTTTGATCGCAGGGGCATATCCCGGCGTCTGGCTGGAGCCGCTGTGCCCGGCTCCCGGAGCCACGTAAAGATCTGCCTGTCCGGGCCTGAAACTGTTTTTCAGGGTATGGGCATAGGCAACCGGAAAGCGCTGATCGTTTTCCCCATGAATCAGCATGACCGGCATCGTGATACCGGGCGCGATCAGGGCCGGGCTAGTCAGGTTGATATCGCTCCGGTAAAACAGATCCATCCAGAATATGATGGCCGGACCGAAACAAACGCCAAAAATCCGGTTGAACCACCGGTAAAGGCTCAGCAGCGCTTCCTTGGTATATGCATAGCATCCTTCGAGAAACAGAAGCTGGATGCGATGGGGGTTCCGGGCGGTGGCAAGAATGGATCCTGCGGCGCCGGCTGAATGGCCGTAAAGAATCACGGGACTTCCCACCCAGTTGAGAACCGCCTCGATATCTTCAGAGAATCTCATTGCATTCATGAACCGCCGGGGACTTGAATTGCCGTGGTCCCGGGCGCTGTGCAGGATCGTCGTAAAACCCATCCTGCCGAACATTCTGGCCCTGCCGACCATCCGGCTCCGGTTCCGGCTCCATCCATGGGCCAGCACCACCGTTCCCTTTGAAGGTCCGTCCGGCTCGATGCGCCAGAGCTCAAGCGAACCGCCGTCAATGGCCGGAATCCGGGTATCGAGAACCTTTCCCCAGTCGGGTTGATCGGTTACCGGTCTTCTGGGATACTCCTGGACCAGGTAAGTCAAAATCAGCGTCAGGAGAATATAGGCGCCGATCAGCCACAACAAGCCATATGCCAGAAAACCCATCATGGCTGCGCCACCGGATTGACGCCCATCAGTTCCCTGCGCAGCAGATCCAGGGCCGTCATGGCAAAAATCTGCTTGTTCATTTCACGGTTTCTGAACCGGTACTGAAACCGGTAAGGCCGGACATCCTCCGGAGTGGCCAGGCCGATGCAGACCGTACCCACAGGTTTTTCATCGGTTCCGCCTCCCGGCCCGGCAATGCCGCTGGTGGCAAGGCCGTAGGTGGCGCCGGTGATCAGCCGGACCTTTTGCGCCATTTCCCGGGCGGTCTCTTCATGAACCGCGCCATGCCGGTTCAGGGTATCCTGAGAAACCCCCAGCAGGGCAACCTTGGCCTGGTTGGCATACACCACGCCGGAATAGAGAAAATAATCGGAACTGCCGGCAACATTGGTCAGCCAGTGAGCGATCAGCCCGCCCGTACAGCTTTCGGCAACGGCGAGGGTTGATTTTTTTTGAGAAAGCAGACGGCCCACGACAGCTTCCATGGATTCCCCATCAGCAGAGATGAGCTTATGGCCCAGTTTTCCCGAAACCCACCGGGTTGCGCCCCGTATCAGTTCTTCCACCTGTTCGGCATCGGTTCCGCGAATATAGAACTTGACCTGAATTTCAGGGAATTTGGCGCGAAATCCCAGTTGAATCTCTGGAAATGTCGAGGGAAAATCCTTCAGCCGTTCGCCGGTCAGCGATTCGGTCAGACCGAAAGTAGTAAGGGTTTTGACCCGGCAAACCTGCCGGACCCCTCCCTGAAGCGCTTCGATTCGGGGGAGCACGGATTCAGAGAGCATCCGGCGCATTTCGGATGGAACGCCGGGAAGAAAAAAAAACAGGCATTTTCCCAGTGTCATCATGAATCCCGGAGCCGTTCCAATGGGATTCGCCAGACAGGTGGAGCCTTCGGGAAGATAGGACTGCTTGATATTGGAAGCAGTGATCGGACGGTGAAAGGACCGGAAAAAGGATTCTACGATCTCCAGCGCCGCCGGGTTCTGAATCAGCGGCACCCCGGCCGCCCTGGCTGCAGCTTCGGCGGTAAGATCATCCGAAGTCGGCCCAAGCCCGCCGGTTACAATGGACACGTCCGCGCGGGATGCAATTTCCTGAAGCACCAAGACCATGACCGGAATATCGTCGCCAACGGAATGATGCCGAACGACCGCAATGCCGATTTCTTCCAGTTTTTGGGCAATATACGCCGAATTGCTGTCAACAAGCGTGCCGGACCGGATTTCATCTCCGGTAGCCAATATTTCTGCGATCATGGTTATCTTTTAAGCCAGTGGGAGGTATTCGAATGTGTGAGGGCAGATGATTTTTCTGTCATCCGCCCTCACGGTCGTCTGATATGACACGTTAAGCCTTATTTGGTGAGCTTGACAACCACAAAACCGGCGTTCACCCGCCAGATAAACATCTGGACAGCATCGTTTTTTTTCAGTTTGGATATCTGGGAAGAATAATCCTGTACGGATTTGATCGCATGATGATTGATCTCCTTGATCACGTCCCCGGCCTGAACCCCGGCTTCCGCAGCCTTGCTGTCGGGTTCGATGCGTTCTACCAGGACACCCTCGGTCGGAGACAGGTTCAATCGCTGTGCGATCTCCGGCGTCAGATTCGTTACCCGGACCCCCAGTTCATCTTCACGACCTTTTCCAGGGCTTTTGGAGGCCATCTTGCTTTCTTCAGGACGCTTGGCGATATCAACCGTAAAGGTCATTTTCTTGTTGTTCCTGAGAACCATTATCTTGACCTTTTCGCCGACAGGGATACCTGCGATCAGACTGGTCAGATCCCTGCTGGTTTCCACCTTGCGATCGTTGACTTCAAGAATGATGTCGTTTGCTTGAATGCCGGCCAGATCCGCCGGGTCCCCCTTGACAACTTCCATGACCATGGCGCCTTTTTTATCCTGAACCCCGTAGTATTCCGCCACATCATCATTGATATCCGAGATGACCACCCCAAGCCATCCGCGTGTGACCTCTCCCTTGTTCTTCAACTGCTCGATAATGCCTTTGGCCAGATTGATCGGAATGGCAAAACCAATTCCCTGGCCGCTGGCAATGATGGCGGTGTTGATCCCAATGACCTGCCCCTGCATATCAATCAAGGGTCCGCCACTGTTGCCCGGGTTAATGGAAGCATCGGTCTGCAGAAAATTATCATAGGGGCCCGAGCCGATCACCCGGCCTTTGGCGCTGAGAATCCCTGCCGTCACCGTCTGTTCCAGTCCAAACGGACTGCCGATGGCCACAACCCACTGTCCGACTTTCAGGTTGTTCGAATCGCCGAAAGTAACCACCGGCAGGTTGTTCCCGGAAGACACCTTGATGAGGGCAAGATCGGTTGAAGTATCTCTGCCGATGATTTCGGCAATATATTCTTTCCCATCCTTCAGTTTGACCTTTATCTTGTCCGCATTTTCAATCACATGATTATTGGTGACGATAAAGCCGTCCTTATCAATGATGAAACCGGAGCCCAAGCTTCTTTCCTTATGGTCTTTGGGAAGCTGTTCGCCAAAAAACTTTTCAAAAAAATCATTGAACCGATCATCATTTCCAAAGGGATTCTGATTAAAGTTGCGATAGACCCGGCCACCCCCCTGAACGGTTTTCTCGGTTCGTACGTTGACAACCGCCGGGCTGACCATCTCCGCAAGAGAACTGAAACTCTCCGGGACCATGACGACATCGCCGGCTTTGGCCTCTGCGCAAATAGAAGTCCCCAGAAAAAAAACCAGTCCGATAAGAGCAGATACCAGATAAAAGCCGGAAAAAGAATGACCCTTATTCATACTACCACGTTGACCAAGCATAACCGCCTCCATCATTATGAGTAATGTTACCGGATACTTGTTGCAAAATGCGACAAGTCCCGGTAAAGCTGAGCATCCACCATGCTTCCTCAGCAACGTGTATCAAGATAATTCCACTTCCCTTGATGTCAACTTTGACGGCCTTACCCCAATTCTCTGACATAGATGATCCTTAAATCATACAGGATACTTTGCAGCATAGAAGTTTCGTCCTGAGTCAGATTCCCGCGGGTTTTCTCTTCGAGCATCGCCAGAACATCGATCGTCTGTTTGGCCAGGAGTAAATTCTTGATCCGCTTTCCCGTGCCCGGTTCATCGATGATTCCCAGATTCGATAGAACAGCGGCATTCAATGAGACGATAAATGTGGAAAAGGTAATTATCGGCAGCTTTGAAGCGGATTTTTCTTTGGCGGAAGCACCTCTATCTGTCGTTATTTCCGGCATGATAATTCTCCTGATAAACGGTTATGAACTGACTTCCATGAAAAAGACTGAAGGAAAACATCGTTATCCTCCAGCCCATATCTGCCCGTAATGACCCAGCTAAAACTCAAGAGGAATCGCCATCTTGACCGAAGGCAGTGATCGCAGTTCACCGATCACATCATCGGGAATGGGGGTGTCGGTGCACAGGAAAATGATATTCCGGTTCCCCTCCTCCTCCTGCCCGACCTGCATCCGGCCGATGTTGATGTTGTGTTTTCCCAGACAGGTTCCGATCTCGCCGATGGAGCCCGGCTTGTCGATGTTGTAGATCAATGCCAGATGTCCTATCGGAATCATTTCCAACCGGAACGTATTGATGCGGACGATCCGGGATTCTTTTTTACCGAAGAGGGTGCCGGCAACCGTATTGGTCATCTCGGATGTGATGGCTTTTACGGTAATCAGATTGACATAATCCTCAGACTCAAAACTGACCGTCTCCGTAATCTTGATCCCGCGTTCCTTGGCAATGATGCGGGCATTCACAAAATTCACATCATCCTTGACCGCAGCCATCAGAAGCCCTCTGAGAACCGCGGTTGAAACCGGAGTCAGATCCAGCCCCTGAAAATCTCCTGCGAACTCGATAATGACTTCCTGGAGCGGCCCGCGAATGAGCTGGGACTGGAGCTTTCCGATCTGATCGGCCAGCGATAGAAATGGTCCGAGTTTGACCAACAGCTCTCCGGTTATCGAGGGAACATTGATTGCATTTCGAATGGTGCCATTTTTTAAATAATCGATAATCTGCTCGGCAATGGCAACCGCCACATTGGTCTGGGCTTCCTGAGTGGAGGCGCCCAGATGCGGCGTGCCGATCACCCGGTCCAGCTCGAACAGGGGGGAGTTGCCGGGAGGCTCCGTTGCAAAAACATCCAGGGCAGCACCGCCGACCTTACCGGATTTGATCGCCTCGACCAGATCCGCTTCATCCACGATACCGCCGCGGGCGCAATTGATGACCATGACCCCGTCTTTCATCTGGGCAAAAGCGGATTTGTTTAAAAACCCGATGGTGTCTTTTAATTTGGGGACATGAACGGTAATGTAATCGGAGAGTGAATACAGGGTTTCCAGAGAAACGCATTCAAAGCCTGCTTTTTCAATGAGATCCCGGGTGACAAACGGATCATAGACAATGACCCGCATTTTAAGTCCCCTGGCCCGGTCTGCCACGATCGATCCGATTTTACCAAATCCGATGACCCCCAGGACCTTATTGAATATCTCCCTTCCCTGAAGATTCTTTTTTTCCCACCTGCCCGCTTTTAAAGCGGCGGTTCCCTGGGGGATGTTCCGGGTCAGTGCCAGCATCATGGAAATGGCATGTTCGGCAGTAGTCACCACATTTCCGCCCGGTGTGTTCATCACGATGACACCCTGCTTGGTTGCTGCCGGAATATCGACATTGTCCAGTCCAATGCCGGCACGGCCCACAACCTTCAGGTTGGTCCCCGCCTTTATGATCTCCGCAGTCACTTTGGTGGCACTTCGAATCACCAGCGCGTCATATTGGCGGATGATGTTTTTAAGCTCATCCGGAGACAGCCCTGTCTTGACATCCACCTCGATCCCCTCTTCCTTTTGAAACATTTCGATGCCGATTTCACCCAGATTGTCACTGACCAGTACTTTCATTATATTCTCCCTTTGCCACGGCTTGATAGAATAATACTCCCTGCGGCCCGCAGGCCTGATAAAGCAATTTCGTTACCGGTTTCGTAATATAGATTCACGACAAAATCAATTAAAATACAATGCCGGCATATCCCACAAAACTTTCTCCAGGACTTTTTTCATGGCTGGTTGCATATGTCACCAGCCTGGATCGAACCGCCCCCAATGTCATCCCCGCTGACAACGCAGCGGCGGCAGCCCCTGCACAGCAGGCATTGTGTTTTTCCTGAGCCTCTTCAATGATGCTCAGCGGATGCATGGACAAGATGGCGTCTATCACGCTGCGATCGTTTGAATCGCGGGCCCACTGCAGGGCGGCGTTGCCCCGACCCTTCGGTGTATAGCCGTAATGGGGGCCATAATGCGTTAAATCCGTTGAGCCCAGTACCATAATATTCAATCCCATTTTCTGTGCTACATCAGCCACGGTCTTTCCCATCTCTACCGATTTTGGAGAAGGCGGCGCCCCAATGGGAACAATTTTAATGTGGTTCCAAAAATATTTGATAAAAGGGAGCTGAACCTCGATGGTATTGTCCGGAGCATCGTCCCCGGATGCTTCGATCTCAAAAGAAGTCTGCAGAGACAGCTCCCGGGCAAGGGGTTCGTGAATGGCGATATTCCCCAATGGGGTTTCCCAAGCCCCTTCTTTCATGATGGTAAAGGGTGCGTCCGGATACAGATGGGTTCCAAAAATCACCAGGGCATCCGGTGAAGGAACCCCGCTGCTCAGCAAACGGATGACATCGCAGGCAATGCTCCCGGAATAATACCAGCCGGCGTGAGGAACTATTCCGCCGACAACCGGACAGGACGGATCAGGCAATGCGGTTGAGTTTTTGATAAAAAATTCAATCTCCTGCCGGCACCCCGAAGCCGTGCCCGAATACCATGTCCCGGATAACATCGCTCGTCTGGTTTTCATAGCGCCTTACCTCCTTCTTGACCTTTATCATCAGGTTTACTATGTAAGGTGGACTTTCGTCAAAATCGTTCTTATTGTTTATCACCTTTTCAGGGGGAAAAAATCAACGTTTTTTATTTAATGGGTACTATATCAGGAGGCAGATATGTGGGAATATACGGACAAGGTAAAAGATCATTTTCTCAATCCCCGCAATGTCGGAGAAATTGAGAATGCGGATGGGGTCGGGGAGGTCGGATCTCTGGCTTGCGGAGACGCCCTGACCCTCTATTTTAAACTGGATGACCAGCAGCGGATCAAGGAAGCCAAATTCAAGACGTTTGGCTGCGCCAGCGCCATTGCATCTTCTTCAGCCCTGACCGAAATGCTGATCGGCAAGACGCTGGAAGAGGCTGAAACAATCACCAATGAAAACATTGCCGACTATCTGGGCGGATTGCCCAGAGAAAAAATGCACTGCTCGGTGATGGGACGGGACGCTCTGGAAAAGGCCATCACCTGCTATCGCGGAAGCGCCGAAAAAAAGATCGAGGGTGAGATTGTCTGCGAATGTTTTGGCGTTACCGATATTCAGATTGAACGCGCTGTCCGTGAAAACCATCTGACCACCATCGAGCAGGTCACGGATTACGTCAAGGCAGGCGGCGGGTGCGGAAACTGCCATGAAAAGATTCAGGAAATCATCAATACGGTTCTGGGCAAAGAAGAAGCGCCGGCCAGAAAAAAATCGCCGGTACTGACCAATCTTCAGAAAATCAAGCTGATCGAGCAGACCCTGGAACGAGAGATCAAACCTGCGCTCAACAAGGATGGCGGGGACATCGAGCTGATTGATGTTTCCGGAAACGTCGTACAGGTTCGGCTCCGGGGCACCTGTGCAACCTGCAAGAAATCGCAGATAACGCTCAAGAATTATGTTGAAGCCAAACTTCGCGAACTGGTAACGCCCGAACTCATGGTTGAGGAGGTGACCCTATGAACCCGCTCTATTTTGACAACAACGCCACCACGCGGGTCGCGCCCGAAGTGGTCGAAGCCATGCTTCCCTATTTTACCGAATACTACGGGAATCCTTCCAGCATGCATACCTTCGGGGGAACCGTGGGCCGTCAGATCAACGAGGCCAGGGCAAAACTGGCCGATCTTCTGGGCGCATCCCCCGAAGAAATCGTTTTCACAAGCTGCGGCACGGAAAGCGACAGCACCGCCATCATGGCGGCCCTTCGATCCAATCCGGATAAAAAGCATATCATCACATCCCGGGTCGAGCATCCGGCGATAAAAAATCTCTGCGAATACCTTGCCAAAACCGGCTATCGGGTCACTTTCGTTCCGGTGGACGCCAAGGGCCGGCTCGACATGGATTATCTGACCCACAATCTGACCGATGATACGGCCATTGCCAGCTTCATGTGGGCCAATAACGAAACCGGCGTGATTTTCCCCGTTGATGAAATTGCCGGGATTCTGTCGGAAAGGGACATCATTTTTCATACCGATGCGGTTCAGGCTGTGGGTAAAGTCCCCATTGACGTCAAAAAAAACCGGATTGACATGTTGTCGCTGTCCGGCCACAAACTTCATGCGCCCAAAGGCATCGGCGCGCTGTATGTGAGAAAAGGCACCAAATTCTCTCCCTTTCTGATCGGCGGTCATCAGGAGAAAGGCCGGCGGGGCGGCACGGAAAATGTGGCCTCCATTATCGGCCTGGGCAGGGCCAGCGATTTTGTGGCCGCCCACATGACCGAAGAAAATACCCGCGTCAAGTCCCTCAGGGACAAGCTGGAAACCCGGCTGGTTCAGAAGATCCCCAATGCCCTGGTCAATGGCGATACGGACAACCGGCTTCCCAACACCAGCAGCATTGCCTTTGAATTCGTGGAAGGAGAATCCATTCTGCTGATGATGAATGAATTCGGCATCTGCGCCTCTTCCGGCTCTGCCTGCACTTCCGGGTCCCTGGAGCCGTCGCATGTGCTTCGCGCCATGGGCGTTCCGTTCACCGCCGCACACGGAACCATCCGCTTCAGCCTGAGCATTTACAATACCGAGCCGGAAATTGATCTGATCGTTGAAAAGCTTCCGCCCATCATCGAACGCCTGCGGGCCATGTCGCCGTTCTGGAAAGGAAGCTGTGGCTGCGCCACCTGATCCGGCAGACTTTTAGAGAATTGAACATCAGGGTAGACAATGAAAATCGCCATTGCTCAGATCAATCCGGTTATCGGAGACTTTTCTCACAACTGCCATCAGCTGATCCGCTACTCGGAAAAGGCCAGAGCCCGCAATTGCGATCTGATCGTCTTCTCGGAACTGGTGATTCCGGGGTACCCTCCCCGCGATCTTCTGGAGAAGCCGGATTTTATCAAGTCCAACCTGGAAGCCCTGCAATTTGTCATGGAACGGATCACGGGCATCGGGGTGATCTGCGGATTCGTGGAAAAAAATCCCGAAAATCAGGGAAATCCGCTTTTTAATGCCGCGGTGCTCTTTGAAGAGGGCCGGATGCTTCACAAGGTCCGAAAGAGGCTCCTGCCGACCTATGATGTATTTGATGAAAGGCGGTATTTTGAGCCCGGCAAAGAGAGCCGGGTTTTCGCCTATAAAGGGCGAAAGATCGGACTGACCATCTGCGAAGACGCCTGGAACGACCGGGATATTTTTCAAAAACGCATCTATCCCATTGATCCGGTGGCGCTTCTGGTCCAGGACGGCGCGGATCTGATCATCAATCTTTCCGCATCGGTTTACCATGCCGGCAAATCCGATTTCAGATCTCACATGCTGGGATCCATTGCCGGAAAATACGGCGTTCCCCTGATATATGCCAATCAGGTTGGCGGAAACGACAGCGTTTTGTTTGACGGGTCCAGCATGGCATTTGACTCCCGCGGCTCAAAAATTGCTCAGGCAGCGGATTTTGAAGAAGATCTGGTGACGGTGGATCTGGATACTCCCGCCAGCCTGGAAATGCATCCCGTTTCAGAATCCCTGACCGCTTCGGTGTTAAAGGCTCTGGTGACCGGCACCCGGGATTATGTGAAGAAATGCGGTTTTTCCCGAACGGTGGTGGGTCTCAGCGGCGGGATCGACTCGGCGCTGACCCTGGTGATCGCCGGAATGGCTCTTGGCCGGGAAAACGTTTCGGCTGTTTTCATGCCATCGCCTTACACTTCAGGGGACAATTACGAGGATACCGCGGAGCTCTGCCGGCGGCTTGACATCGAACTGACCACCATCCCCATCGACGGCATTTTCAGAGAATTCACGGCTGTCCTGTCCCCCGGCTTCAAGACCGATGATCCCGGAATCGCCGAGCAGAATATTCAGGCCAGAATCCGGGGAACCCTGCTGATGGCCATTTCAAACATGAACGGCAGCCTGGTGCTTTCCACCGGAAACAAATCCGAACTGGCCGTGGGCTACTGCACGCTCTACGGCGACATGAACGGCGGCCTTGCGGTGATATCGGACGTTCCCAAGACCCTGGTCTATGACCTTGCCCGATATATCAATACCCAAAATCCCGTCATCCCCGAGCGCATCCTGGATAAGGCGCCTTCGGCCGAACTCAAGCCCGGCCAGACCGATCAGGACGATCTGCCGCCTTATGAAGTGCTGGATGCTATCCTGAAAGCCAGCATCGAAGATCTCAAGGCCTTCGATGACATTGTCGGCATGGGTTTTGACCCGGCGCTGGTCAGGGATATCCTTTCCCGGATCGACCGCAATGAATACAAGCGCAACCAGGCGGCCCCCGGCCTTAAAGTCACCTCCAAAGCCTTTGGTTACGGAAGAAGATATCCCCTGGCCAAGCGCCTGACTTCCCCGATATTACAGTGACATTCCCGCATGAATGCTTTTATTCACACAACCCCGATCTCTACCTGGCCTTATTCGTTTGTTCAACCGTAGGTTGCAGGGTGCGGTTACGGGCAAGGATTTCATTCAGCAGGGATTTCGCGGAACCGTTGCCAGGACTGATCCGAATTGCCTTTTCAAGAAGTGCGATGGCTTCATGCTCCCGTTTCCGGCTGGATAACCATCTGGCATAATAATAAAAGCATTCCGGATTATTCGGGTCTAACAGCAAGGCGTTTTTGAAATATCTGGCAGCTTCTTCCGGCTGGTTCATCGCAGCCTTCAAAATGCCGATGTTTACATGAAGGTAAGCATATGCCGGCGCCAGCACCAAAGCCTTTTCAAAATATCCGAGGGCATTCTCAAAATCTCCTTTTTCCATCTGAGTCAACCCATAATTCATGAGCCCCCTGCCATTATCAGGGCTCTTGAGGGTCACGTCATGCCAGAGTGATTCCTCCGTCCGCCATACTTTATTGCGCTGATATGTTCCAAAAGCGTTGCCGGCCAGAATTGCCGATGCAAGAATGATCAGGGTTGTCCTGAAAACAGGGGTTTGAAACAGAACCCCTTCATTTTTGATGATGCATAAACCCAAGGCCCAGCATACCGCAAGCATCAGGCCGATAAAGGGGAAGAACATCCGGTGATCGTTCATGACTTCGGCCAGGGGAATCACACTCGATGTTGGCGCAAGCGCGATAAAAAACCAGAGGATGCCGAATGAAATCGGCCTGCTATCCGGTTTTTTTGAAGCGATGTATGCGATATAAAGCAGGATGAATACAAACAGAAAGCCTGCCGCCGCCCGGATATCCAGGATGCTGTTTATTACCTTCCAGTCGCTGTCGGCGCTTAAATCGACCGGCAGGAAGAACGTCGTGAAATAGTGCAGCAAGACAAAAGGCTGGGTGATGAAATATGCATACCGAGAAGTCCCTCCCGGCGTCCACATTGCCGACATTTTTTTGATAACAAAGATGCCCAGAATCATGCATATCAGCATAGCAGGGGCGGACGCCTTTAATATTTTTGATAGATTCCTTGGCTTGAATCCTTCACTCATGGACTGGTTTTTCTCAAAAAGCATGATGTAGAAAAAAACCAGCGGCGCAAACATGGCCGTGGGTTCCTTGAAAAACATTCCGATCGCAACGGGAATCAAATAAATGCACCAGCGCCGCCATTCGGGCAGATACGCATACAAAATGAATCCGGCAACAACCATCAAGGCGGAAAGCGCATCCGCCCGCTGACAGATATAATTGACCGTTTCCGCATTGGCAGTGTGCAAGGCATACCAACTGGCCCCGAAAAGTGCGATGAACCTGTTCCACCGGTGATTCCCGGTCGTTGAGATGATTTTATAATACAAGAAATATAGCAGGGTACATTGCGCGACATACCAGATAAAAGTTGACAAATGAAAATACAAAGTCGTTTTCAGTCCGTTTCCCAGCCAGTAGTCAATGGCAAAGGTTGCGGACGTTAAGGGACGGTAGGTCTGATTGGCAGGCAGAGAACTATGGGTTCGCGCATCGGTAAAATAAAGTGGAATGTTTTTGATATCTCTGATGAAATCGTTATTAACGATGGTATGGGAGTCATCAAAATGGAAGG